>ERZ856578.956-NODE-956-length-57772-cov-5.730791_pt1 | contig 57772 bp, 56 predicted proteins | sample MGYA00514384_ERZ856578 | MGnify/ENA primary metagenome ERZ856578 (study PRJEB29103, sample SAMN06111958) | human gut metagenome | biome: human gut; feature: ankylosing spondylitis patient; material: healthy_person | host: Homo sapiens | place: China:Hangzhou...
CAGTCCATGACCTGGGCCGTGAACGCTGGCATCCTGTCTGGTCGCGGGAACAACACTCTGGCTCCCACCGCGGGCGCTACCCGGGCCGAAATGGCCGTGATGCTCCAGCAGTTTGTGGGGCTGATGGAGAAGTAAAATAGCACAAGACAGCAAAAACCCCGGCGGCTTTCGGGCCGCCGGGGTTTACTATTGGGGACGAAGGATACGCGGGCGGACACGGAGGTCCGCCCCTACAAGAGCCATCGTAACCTGGTGTAGGGGCGGACCTCTGTGTCCGCCCGTCGATGGCCGCTGAATTTACGGGGGTCACCCTCATCCGTCATGGCTGCGCCATGCCACCTTCCCCCTGGAAGGGGGAAGGCTTAATGACAAAAAATAATCAGCCGATGGCCACGTAGACGTAGGTCTGGCCGGACATGTTGGCGGCGGCGTACATGAACTCGTTGCTGTAGTAGGAGTAATAGACCGTGAAGCCGCCAGTCTGGATGGCGACCACGTCGTGGCCGCCGCGCCAGGTCATGGCGTTTTGGCCAGTGACGGCCAGGCCGCCGTAGGTATAGGTGGTGCCGTTGCCCGAGCCCTCGGGGATCCACAGGGTGCCGCCGTGGACGGGGCAGGCGTACACCGCCTTGGGGGTGAAGGGCAGGGCGATGCTCTTGCTGGCGGCCCCGTCCCCCACATAGGAGCCCACCGCCACTTTGGGCACCGTTTGGGCCACGGCGGTGAGCTGGTCGCTGCCCGCCTTGGTGTTCAGGGCGGCGGCCAGCGCGGCCAGGGCGTTCTCCAGCTTCAGGTTGTCGCTGTTGAAGTCCTCTCTCAGCACCGGGTCGCTGGCCAGCCACTGATTGAGCTGATAGGTCGTGGTGTGCTTGCTGCTTGCCATAGAAAATTCCTCCTTGATATCCGGGACGAAAAAAGTCCCTTTTACCCAAAAGAGAAACCGTCCCAAAGGTGGGACGGTTTCGTACATCTATGGCAAAAATTTTGAGCGAAAATTTTATGGCTTGCACCGCCCGCAGGGCTGATAGCCCTGGTCGATAAGGGTCTGGCGGGGGCCGGTGTAGTCCTGGCGGTTGGACGACTTGATGTCGGAGATGCCGCCGCAACTGGGCAGATGGAACTTTTTCGAGCTGATGTTCAGCACATAGGTCCCCTGGGCAGAGTCCGCCTGGCTGGCGTCCCCGGCGCTCTGGCTGTCGGAGGCGTGGTTGTCCCCGGTGGCGTAGTCGATGTCCACCCCGGGCTGCACGTTATAGGCGTAGACGCAAAAGGTAACGCCCTCGCCGTTGTCCTCCACGGACAGCCCCTCCATCAGCACGCCCCGGGCCACCAGGTCCTGGCCCTGGAACACGGGGGTGACCCGATAGAGCACGTGCTGGTCCGTCTCTTTTACATAGTCGGCCACCAGGTTTTCGAAGGGGAGCATCCCCTCGATGTTCAGATAGCGGGTGCCGGTGATGAGATTTTTGGGGTTGGCGTTCTCTCCCGCCAGCTGAAAGCCGATGAGGTGGCAGCGGTTGTACAGGGACTTGCCGTCTACAAAGTCATATTTCACGCTCTGCCAGCCCGTGGGCTTCACCGAGCTGATGTCGCCACGGGGCTCGGTGGGCATCAGCTCCCGGCAGATGTTGGCGTAGGCCGTGCCGCAGCGGCCCAGGCTGTCCAGCTCGCTGTAGGTCTCAAAGGCCTCTGTGGTCAGCTCGTCCTGGGTAAAGAAGGGCTGATTGTCGTTGACGGCGATGTAGGCGTCGCCGGAATAGGTGGGGATGTCGTCCAGGGAGACGGCCCCCGCCGCTTGGCTCCAGTCCCCGGGCAGCGCGCCCTGACAGGCGGACAGGGCCAGCACCAGGGCCAGCAGCAGGGGGAAGAGCTTTAGTTTCTTCCATTGGCTGAATCGTGTCATGGTCTATAGACCTCCTCTGTGATCTTCTCGTGGGATGTGCCGGGAAAGTCGGCGGTCTCTACCAGCTTCCAGCCCGTCAGGGGCCAGGGGAAGGTCACGTCGCCGGGGTAGCTCCGGTTCCAGCGATAGAGCACCAGCTCCTCCGCCCCCCGGGCCCCGATGAGCTCCCGCCCGTCCTCCACGAACCACAGCTCCCCGGCCCCGGCCTGGTCGGCGCAGTGGTCGCTGACGCGGATGTTGTCCGCCTGGCAGTCGGCAAACTGCCGGGCGGAGTATTCCGACATCCAGATGGTCCGCCCGGCTGCCCGTTGTAGCAGGCGCTGCCGCAGGGCGGCGTCCTGGCTCTGGCGGCGGCGGTTGAACAGCATCCCCATCCGGTCATCCACGCAGGCAATGACGATCATGGGTCTCTCTCCTTCCGTACTTCCCAAATTTTTTTGTACCCGCCACACAGGGGATAGGGCACGCTTGTTAATGTTTATCATACCTGATTCTCTGCAAAAACGCCACCCCTGAATTTTACTGGGGGCAAAAATGCAGCGATTCATGCAGAAACAGAAAAGTTTCCACACAGGAAACTCTTGACGCGAAAATGGAAACCTTGTACAATGGCACCAAACATGCTTTTGGAAGGAGCAGAACTATGAATTCAGCCGAAAAGACCGCCGCCCTGCTCAAGCTGCTGGGCCAGGCTCCTTATGTCCACGGCGTGACCGAGCTGGGGGAGAAGATCGGGTGCAGCAAAAGCGGCACCTATAAGCTGCTGGCCGCCCTGGTCCAGAACGGACTGGCCGCCCAGACGGTGGACCGGAAATATACCCTTGGCCCGGCGGTGTATATCCTGGGCAAGACCTATGAGGACCGGATCGGCCTGTCCCGGATGATCCGGCCCTATCTCATCCGCCTGCGGGACCTGACGGGGGAGAACGCCTCCTTCAGTATGCTGGTGGGGGGCAAGGCCAACCTGATCTATCGGGAGGAGAGCCTCCAGCTGGTGCGGGTGGCGGGCAGCGTGGGCCAGGAGCGGCCCCTGTACGCCGGTTCCACGGGCAAGGTGCTGGGGGCCTTTCAGGACGAGGAGGAGATCCGCCGCCGCCTGATGGACGAGCCGCTCACCCCCTTCACCCCCCGCACCATCACCTCCCCCCAGGCCCTTTTGGAGGAGTATGCCGCCATCCGCAAGCAGGGCTATGCCATCAGCGACGGGGAGCTGAACATCGAGACCATCGGCATCGGCGCGCCGGTGCGGGACGAGTCGGGCAATGTGTGGGCCGCCATCTCCATCGGCGCCCCCCGGATGCGGGTGGACGACGCCAAGCTGGACCGGTATATCTTTTTGGTGACGGAGATCGCCGCCGAGATGTCCCGGGATCTGACCCGGGGAACGGTGGGAGACTCTCTGAAATAAACGGGAACATCACAGACGATAGTTTTCCATTAAGAAACTTTATTGTTTTATTCTATCAATTTGGAAACCCGAAATTATTCACAACTCCAAACTTTTTCTGTAGTGTGTTAAACTTCTTGAAGTATATCTTGCATTATGCTAGGATATCGGTGAACCAAGTTTCCCTTTTGGAAACATTTTAGAACACCGACGCAAAGGAGTTGCTGAAATCATGGATCTGAGTCAGGTCGAAGTGTATAACAAGGAAGTGGCGGAGCAGCGCGCCCAGCGGGACAAGGACTACGCCGAGTATGAGGCCGCCGGCCGCATCTGGGGCCTGGTCCCCCGTGAGCGCATCACCAAGATCAAGTTCCCCCGGGTGAAGAAGGAGATCATCGACGGCTATCTGTCCATGGACGACATGTCCACCACCGTCTCCGACGTGCTGGACGGCTATGGCATCGACGGCGCCATCCCCTCCTCTTACCTGAAGCCCGTCATCCCCGGCAGCAAGATCTGCGGCCCCGCCGTGACCATCCGCAACATCCCCGTGCGCAAGACCCCCACCCAGGGCGCCCACGATCACGACTTCATCGCCATGTCCACCCGTGACATCTATTACATCGGCGAGCCCGGCGACGTGCTGGTGTCTGACTTCGGCGGCAACCTGGATGTGTCCAACATGGGCGGCCAGAGCTGCACCGTGGGCAAGAACTGCGGCTTCGCAGGCAACATCGTCAACGGCTGCTGCCGGGACGTGTCCTCCATCCGGGACTATAACTACCCCGTGTTCTCCTGCGGCACCACCCAGATCACCGGCAAATACCGCATGGAGTGCGTGGAGATGAACGGCCCCGTCACCCTGTGCGGCAAGCTGGTCATCCCCGGCGACCTGATGGTGGCCGACGACTCCGGCGTGTGCATCGTCCCCTATGAGCTGGCCGAGCCCGTTCTGGAGCAGTGCCTGAAGATCGCCGCCAGCGAGGAGCGCATGCGCCAGCTCATCGAGAGCAAGGCCCCCATCTCCGAGCTGCGCCCCCTGTTCCGCGCCCGCTATAAATAAGGCCGGAACGCCAGCTTTGAAACGAGAAAGGAAGTTTTTCGCATGATGGACCCGAAAGTTGAGGCCGAGTACGAGGAGTATAAGGCCGCTGGCCGCATCTGGGGCGTGATCGACAAGGAGAACATCAAGAAGATCAAGTTCCCCCGGGTGCCCAAGGAGATCGTAGACGGCTTTAAGGCCCTGGAGGATGACCTGACCGGCACGGTCAGCGACATTCTGGACGCCCTGGGCTATAACAAGGTCATCCCCGCCAACGTGCTGCCCCCCATCGAGCCCGGCCACCTGATCGTGGGCACCGCCGTGACCCTGCGCAGCATCCCCATTGAGAAGACCACCACCCAGGGCCTGCGGGACCACGACTTTATCAAAATGGCCTCCCGGGAGGTCAACTATCTGGCCGAGCCCGGCGACGTGCTGGTGGGCGACGCCGGCGGCATGACCGAGATGAGCAGCATGGGCGGCCAGTCCTTTGTCTCCGCCAAGATCCGCGGCCTGGAGGGCGTAGTCATCGACGGCGCGGTGCGGGACGTGGGCGAGATCCGCAAGTATGGCGTGCCCACCTGGTGCCGGGGCGCAACGCCCAAGACGGGCAAGTGCCGCATCGAGGCCATGGAGATCAACGGCCCCGTGGTCCTGGCCGGTATCCAGATCAACCCCGGCGACCTGATCATCGCCGATGACTCCGGCATCTGCGCCGTGCCCCCGCAGCACGCGGCCTATGTGCTGAAGAAGTGCCAGGAGATCCTGCCTGACGAGGAGGTCATGCGGGAGCTCATCGAGCGGGACGCCCCCATCTCTGAGATCAAAAAGCTGTTCCGCAAGCGCTATACCGACGACGACAACCCCAACACTCAGAAATAACATAAATAGGAGGACCAGACTATGAAAAAGATCCTTGCGGCCGCGATGGCCCTTGTCCTTGCGATGTCTATGACCGCCTGCTCTCAGGGCGCTTCCAATTCCTCCAGCTCCGCCGCTTCCGGTTCCGGCTCTGCCGCGGGCAGCGACGCCTCTGACGGCGGCTATCAGTTCACCGGCACCGTCACCATCACCGTGCCCTTTAACGCCGGCAGCAACACCGACAGCCAGGTCCGCTTCATCCAGCCCTATCTGGAGAAGCACCTGGGCGTGAATACCGTGGTGGTCAACGCCGGCGGCGCTTCCGGCACCATCGGTACCACCGACTTCCTGGGCCAGAACGCCGACGGGACCAACATCCTGTTCAGCCTGCCCACCCCCACCGTGTATAAGCCCGCCGGAGGGGACACCGAGTACACCGTGGACGACCTGATCCCTGTGGCCCAGGTCTCCGCCTCCCCCTTCTATATGGCCGTGTCCGCCGAGAACAAGGACTTTACCGACGGCGCCTCTCTGCTGGAGTATATCAAGGCCAACCCCGGCAAGTTCACCTATGCCAACGCCGGTAACGGCGGCATCGCCCACCTGGCCTTTGCCTCCTTTCTGAAGGCCGAGGGCCTGGACGCCCTCAGCGTCCCCTTCACCGGCGGCACCGCCGACTGCTACACCGCCGTGATGGGCGGCCACGTCATGGGCCACGCCGTCAGCGAGCCCGACCTGGTGGGCCGCACCGACTATAACGTGCTCATCAACCTGGGCACCAAGTCCACCACCCCCGGCTTTGAGAACATCCCCACCCTGGCCGAGCTGGGCTACGAGGGCTATTGCACCGACACCTTCGCCGGCTTCTATTACATGAAGGGCGTGGACCAGGCCGCTGTGGACGCCTTTGACGCCGCCGTGAAGGCCACCCTGGAGGACCCCGATTTCCAGAAGGCCGCTGAAGAGGCCAACTTCGGTTATAACTATGCCAACTCTGCCGACTTTACCGACATGATCCACAACACCGTGGAGCTCATCACCCCCGTCCTGGCCGAGCTGGGCTGATAGACTGATCAGATCGGCCTGCTGTCTCCCCAGCCGGGGAGGCAGCAGGCCCGTCCTTTCCCTGCCGTGATAACGAGGTGAATTCATTGAACAAACGTAATTTCTTCAGCAGTCTTTTTGTCCTCGCTTTCTTTATTTTCTTCTATGTCTATGCCCAGGGACTCAGCGACAGCGCCGCCTATTGGCCCAAGCTCATCTGCATAGTGGGCGGGGCCCTGTCCGTGGCCAACGCCGCCGTGGCGGGCGTCCAGTGGCAGAAGAGCCGGGACCACGCCGCACTGTTCCCCCTGAATTTGTCCCAGCTGAAGCGCTCCGCCGTGCTGTTGATCGTGGCCGCCCTGTGGGTGTTCCTGGTGCCCATCGTGGGCTATCTGGTCACGGCCACTCTGGCCACCCTGGCGGTGGTGCTCTTTTTCGAGCCCAAGCGGGACAAGGCCCACGTCATCCGCGACGTGGTGGTCACCCTGATCTTTTCCGTTGTCATCTATCAGCTCTTCGCCCTGCTGGGGGTCCACTTCCCCAAGGGCCTGCTGCTGTGAAAGGAGAGAAGCGTCATGTCTGAGATCATTGGATATATTATCACGGCCTTCTCCCCAATCAATCTGCTGTTTGCCCTGATGGGCACAGTGGTGGGCATCACCGTGGGCGCGCTGCCCGGCTTTACCCCCACCATGGGCATCGCCGTTTTGATCCCCATCACCTATAGCATGGACCCCACCACCGCCCTGGTGTTTTTGGGTGCTATCTACTGCGGCTCTATGTTCGGCGGGTCCATCTCCGCCATCCTCATCAACACCCCCGGCACCAGCGCCGCCGCCGCCACCGCCATGGACGGCTATGCCATGACGGCGAAGGGCAAGTCCCACGCCGCGCTGGTAGAGGCGTCGGTGGCCTCCTTCTGGGGCGGCATCGTCAGCGTGCTGGCCCTCATCTTCCTGGCGCCGCCCCTGGCCAAGTTCGCCTTCCAGTTCGGCCCCCAGGAGAAGTTTATGATGGCCCTGTTCGGCCTGACCATCATCGCCTCCCTGTCCACCAAGGACGTGCTGAAGGGCCTGATGATGGGCTGCGTGGGTCTGGTGGTGGCCTGCATCGGCATGGACCCCATGCAAGGCCAGGCCCGGTTCACCTTTGGAAACCACTTTCTGATGGGCGGCATTACCATGATCCCTGCCGTCATCGGCCTGTTCAGCGTTTCCCAGATATTCACGACGATCAAAGACCCCATCGTCCCAGCTGATAAGAACATGATTGCACAGTTCAAGGCGGCCAAAATTCACCTGAAAGATCTGGTCCGCTATCCGGTGGTCTATCTCCGCTCTGCCATTATCGGCATCGTAGTGGGTATTATCCCCGGGACCGGCGGTGATGTGGCCTCTTATGTCTCCCACAACACCGGGCGGATGTTCAGCAAGGAGGAGGACTTCGGTCACGGTGCCCGGGAGGGCGTGGCCTGCTGCGAAGCGGCCAACAACGCTGTTACCGGCGGCACCTTGATCCCCACCCTGACCCTGGGTGTCCCCGGCAACGCCACCACTGCCGTGTTACTGTCTGGCCTGACCATCCATGGCCTGACCCCCGGTTATGGCCTGTTCACCACCGAGAAGCAGATCACCTATCCCTTTATTTGTGCTCTGTTCATCGCCAACCTGATGATGGTGCTCATCGGCATGTTCGGTGCCAAGCACTTTGCTAAGGTCACCCTGACCCCCAAGAACATGCTCAGCGCCTTTGTGCTGTCGTTGAGCATCATGGGTACCTATGCTGTCCGGGGCAACCTGCGGGACGTGGTGGTCATGCTGGTATTCGGCGTTATCGGCTATGTGCTCAAGCTGTACAAGTACAACGTTGTCCCCATCGTACTGGGCCTGATCCTGGGGCCCATTGCCGAGGCCGGTCTGTCCCAGGCCCTGCTGCTCAACGGCAACTCCCTCTCCGCCACCCTGGGCACCCTGTTCGTGCGCCCCATCTGCGTGGTGCTGATGATCCTGATGGTCATCTCCGTCTGCACCCCCTTCATCATGGAGGCCCGCAAAGGCAAGCAGAGTAAGTAAAAGAACGGCGTATCTGTCAAAAGCATTGGACAGATGCGCCGTTCTCATTTTATAATAGGTTCAAATCAAACTTCAGGAGGTCTCATCATGCGCGTCGCACTCATCCAGATGTCCGTCACGGCGGACAAAGAGAAGAATATCGCCGCGGCCTGTCAGTACATCCGTCAGGCGGCGGAGCACGGGGCGGACATGGCGGTTCTGCCGGAGATGTTCTGCTGCCCCTATGACAACGGCTGCTTCCGGGCCTATGGGGAGGAGGCGGGCGGCCCCGCCCAGACGGCCCTGTCCAAAGCGGCGGCGGAGCTGAGCATCTATGTGGTGGGCGGTTCCCTGCCCGAACTGGAGGGCGGACGCGTCTATAACACCTCCTATGTCTATGGCCGCCGGGGGGAGCTTTTGGCCAAGCACCGGAAGGTCCACCTGTTCGACATCGACGTGGAGGGCGGCCAGCGCTTTATGGAGTCGGACACCCTGTCCCCCGGGGACCAGATCACCACCTTTGACACGGAGTTTGGCCCCATGGGTCTGTGCATCTGCTTTGACCTGCGCTTTGAGGAGCTCTCCCGGTGCATGTGCCTGCGGGGCTGCCAGGCCATCGTCGTCCCGGCAGCCTTTAACATGACCACCGGCCCCGCCCACTGGGAGCTGCTGTTCCGCCAGCGGGCGGTGGACAACCAGTGCTTCACCCTGGGCTGCGCCCCCGCCAGGGACGAGAGCGGCAGCTATGTGTCCTATGGAAACTCCATCGCCGTGGACCCCTGGGGCACAGTGCTCTGCCGGGCCGACGAAAAAGAGACGATTTTGTATGCCGACCTGGACCTGGCCCGCGTGAAAGCCGTGCGCCAACAGCTGCCCATCCTGTCTGCCCGCAGAACGGATCTGTATGAGATCAGGGAAAAATAATCATGGGGACGGCCCTCTCAGTCAGCTGCGCTGACAGCTCCCCCACGGGGGGAGCCAAGTTCCTGGCCACGTCATTGCGAGGAGGGGCAAAGCCCCGACGCGGCAATCCGTATCCCACGCAAAAAACAAATCCCCCGACGGGGGGATTGACAAACTTCCAAATCATGTTATACTAAAGCTAAAGAGAGGCGCTGCCGGTAGACGGGAGCCCCTCAATGTTGCTTTAGAGAAGTAATCGCCAAAGCTTGGGGGCTGGGCGGTTACTTCTTCTTATTTACCTGGAGAACCAGAGAAATGATGCTGACGATCAGGATACCGAGCTGAAACAGGTCGGAATAAGTGACCATGACATCACCCCCCTCCGATGTAGTGGAGGAGGTTCAAAGAAGTGTGGCCTCCTCCCGAAAGAGGGACCCCCGCCTACCGCATACTGGCAGCGCCAGCGCATATCCATGCGCCAGGGTCATTGCAGCATAATATGTAGAATTTGGCAAGAGTTGATTGGCTCTCTCAGTCACGGCTGTGCCGTGCCAGCTCCCCCGGAGGGGGAGCCAAGATTGTACCTGTCATTGCGAGGAGCGCAGCGACGCGGCAATCCGTAACCCATGATTATGATAGATTTTCCAAGATTCCGGTTTTTCCCCTTGCTTTTGCCACGGGTCGCCGTATAATAAAGTTACCTGTGGAAAAGGAGAACCCATTTTTGGGAAAAATTGAAACTTAGGAGGTCTTTTTCGTGAAAAAACTGTTCCGCCGCCTGATGGCGGTGGCCGTGGCAGCTGCCCTGACTGCGGGGATGTGCATCACCGCCTCGGCCTACACCTATCCCTCCGCCTATTGGAAGCTCCACGACGCCTGGAGCCAGGCCGTGGCCGCCAAGAGCGCCGACCAGGTGCTCACCGTGGCCCAGCAGACCTATGACCTGCTGATGAAGGACCCGCTGTGCGCCGACATCTGCAACAATCTGGAGAGCAAGTGCGCCCGGGCCTCCTGGTGCGCGGAGATGAAGGGCGATTTAGCCGGGGCCGTGAAGTGGCTGGAGCGGGAGCGCACCTTTGCCCAGTGGCTGGATAAGAAAGTGACCAGCTATAAAGATGCCCTGCTGAACATCGACGCCCGCTTAGAGCAGCTCAACGCCGCCCGGGGCGTGGAGGTCTATGCCCTTCAGGAGGGGGCGGGCAAGTCCTTCTCCGGCTCCGGGGCCGCGGCCAACGGCACCTGGTACGGCTCCGCTGTGGGCGGCTCCCGCACCGGCGAGTCCGCCAGCCTGATGTACGTCAACTTTATGGACGGCTACTCCGTGGACTATTGGATCAACTATTATAAGAGCACCTCCGCCGCCTTTGCCTCCGCCGCCGACGGCGGGGTGATCGAGTTGGCCTGGAACTTCAGCCCCGAGTCCACCGCCGGGGCCCAGCGGGTGCTGGACAGCGCCGCCGACAGCTACATCGCCGAGGGCCTGCGGGCCATGGGCAGCCTGAACGCCACGGTGCTGCTACGCATCGGTGCGGAGATGAACAACTGGTCCTCCATCGACAGCGCCACGTATATTCAGGCATTCCAGAAGATCGCCGCCCAGGCCCATCAGTATTCCAACATCAAGACGGTGTTCTCCCCCGCGACGATCAGTGACCGGAACCACACCATTGCCGAGTTCTATCCCGGCGACCAGTATGTGGACTGGATCGGCGTGTCCGACTATCAGAACAGCGCCTACGCCGGACAGGCTGCCGCCTATACCTTTGACGCGGCGGCCTATGGCAACGACGCCTACTATGGCCGGGGCCTGTACTCCTCTGACCCCCTGACCCTGGTGCGGCCCATCGCCCGCCTGGCCCAGCAGCACAACAAGCCCCTGATGATCAGCGAGTGCGGCTTCTCCTACACCAGCGCCGCCGGCGGCGACCAGACCGCCTATGCCGCCGACCAGCTGAACAAGCTCTATTCCTATGCCAACATGATCTTCCCCCAGACCAAGGCCGTGTTCTATTTCGACAAGGATATGTCCGGCTCCGCCTATCACTATGCCCTGTCCGGCAGCTCCACCCTGGCCAGCACCTATGAGAGCGCCATCCAGGCCAACGGCTCCTATCTGAAGGCGGGCCAGACCTCCGCCCCTGCCTGGACCGCCCTGTCCAACGTGAGCCAGGGCCAGGGCCGCATCCAGCTGGCCACCTATGCCGTGTTCCCCTCCTCCGCTGCCACCACCGTGACCTATTACGTGGACGGCAAGGCGGTGTACTCCAGCATCAAGGCCCCCTATTACTACACCCTGGACTGCGACGCCCTGTCCTCCGGCAGCCACAAGCTGTATGTCATCGCCACCAACGGTAAGTTCACCGTCAACGGCAGCGCCAGCGGCAAGGCCTATACCATTCAGACCCAGGAGAGCGAGGGCTATCACCCCTCCTCCGCCGACGACTGGGCCCGGGACCTGCTGGACACCGCCTATGACAAGGGCCTGCTGACCGACCGCACCGACAGCGGCTTCCAGAACCAGATCACCCGCCTGCAGTTTGCCGACCTGGCGGTGAACCTCATTGAAAAGGCCACCGGCAAGAGCGTCGCCCCCGCCGAAAATACCTTCCAGGACACCAGCGACCCCGCCGTGCTCAAGGCTGTGGCCGCCGGGGTCACTGCGGGCAAGAGCGAGGACCGCTTCGCCCCCAACGACAAGATCACCCGCCAGGAGATCTGCGTCATGCTGAACCGGGTCATCGAGTATGTGGACCAGAGTCGGGGCAGCCAGACCCTGACCAACGCCAGCACCCAGATGGACCCCAAATTCACCGACTCCGCCAACATCGACAGCTGGGCCGTGAACTCCGTGGCCCTGCTGACCAACAACGGCCTGATGTCCGGCAAGGACGGCGGCCGGGTGGCCCCGAAAGATAAGACCAAGGTAGAGGAGGCCGCCATCCTCATCCTGGCTCTGTATAACAAGTTCTGAGCTTCGCTCACCGCAAAAAGCACCCCGGCCCGCAAGATAAATTCTTGCGGGCTGGGGTGTTTCTGGAATAGAGAGAAAAAAGAGAGGAAAGAAAAGAGAAAAGAAGAAAAAGAGGAAAATCAGAATGATCGGAAACTTAAGCTATGGGGCAGGCTTACCAGTTGAAGCCGCCGAAGGGCCACTGGTAATAGCCGCCCTGGCCCTGCTGAGACTGCTGGCCCTGATGGCTTTGCTGGGACTGCTGGTTCTGCTGGATCTGGTTGTTGGCCTCGGTCTCGGAATTCTTCTCGTCAAAGGTGATGGTCAGCTTCTGCTCCTTCTGGTCCCGGACGATGGTCAGCGTGGCCTTGTCCCCGGCCTTATAGTTGCTGGACAGGGCGGCGGTGAGGGCGGAGGAGGAGTCGATGGCGGTGTCATCGATGGCGGTGATGATGTCGCCCACCTGAAGGCCAGCCTTCTGGGCGCAGGAGCCGTCGGCCACATACTGCACGGCGGCGCCGGCTGCCACGCCATAGCGCTGGGCCTCGTCAGAGACGTTGGTCACCTGAACGCCCATATAGGGCTTGCCGGTGACATAGCCGTGCTCCATCAGGTCGGACAGGATGTCCTTCACGTCGTTGATGGGGAGGGCGAAGCCCAGGCCCTCGGCGGACACGCCGGAGCCGGACTGGGTATACTTGGCGGAGACGATGCCCACCACGTTGCCATAGCTGTCAAACAGGGGGCCGCCGGAGTTGCCGGGGTTGATGGCGCAGTTGGTCTGCAGCACGTTCAGGGTGGTGCTCACCGTCTGGCCGTTGGAGTCGGTGCTGCTGGTGGTGATGAGCCGGTCCAGGGCGGAGACGATGCCGTCAGTGAAGGAGTAAGTCAGCTCGCCCAGGGGGTTGCCGATGGCATAGACGCTCTGGCCAACGACCAGCTTGTCCGAGTCGCCCAGAGTGACGGGGGTCAGGCCGGTGGCGTCGATCTTCAGCACGGCCACGTCGTTGTCCTTCTCGCCGCCCACCAGCTTGGCGGTGTACTTGTCGCCGTTTTCAAAGGCCACCTCCACGGACACGGAGGAGTCGTTGGCCGCCTCCTCAATGACGTGGTAGTTGGTGACGATGTAGCCGTCCTGGGTGAGCACAAAGCCGGAGCCGGAGGCCGCCGAAGTGGTGGCCTGGCCGAAGATGTTCACCGTTGTCGTGGAGACGGTGATACCCACGCAGGAGCCAAGATTAGCGGCGTATAGCTGCTCGGGGGTCATGGCCTTGCCGCTGTTGCTGTTCACCACGGTCTGGACCTGGGGGTGATCCACCGCCTCGTAAATGGTGGTGGAGCCGGAGCCGTTGAAGTGGCCGTACAGGGCCGCGCCGCCCACGCCAGCGCCGCCGCCCACGATGGCGCAGGCCAGGATCAAAGCGGCGATGCGCTTGCCGCTGCCGCCCTTTTTATTGGGGGCCTGTCCCGGCTGGACCGGGCCGCCGCTGGTGGGGATGGGGTCGCTGTAGTCGCCAAAGCCGCCCCGGTATCCGTCGTTCTCACTGTTATAAAAATTGAAGTCGTCCATACTGGTCAAACTCCCCTCAAATTTTTGTCGTATTTCGTGTTCCCCTTGGAACTGTGGATATGATAGCGCGGAAATATGAAGAAAGCATGAAGAAAAACATATCATTTTTTAAACATTCCCAAAATGAGATGTGAATTTCTCGGCTTCTGTCAGGCGTCCTCCGGCCTGTGAGAGAGAATAGCGGCCACATCCCAGGCCGCCGCGGACAGATCTGCCCGCAGGCCCCGGAACAGGCCCATGCCCGCCAGATTCAGCACCACCAGGGTGAGCACCGGCCCCAGGATCATGCCCAGCACGCCCCCCAGCTTCATGCCCACATACACGCTGAGGAGGGACAGTACCGGGGACAGGCCCGTCTGGTCCCCCACGAATTTGGGCTCCATAGCCCGGCGGAACAGGGCGATGACGCCCCAGATGACCATGAGGGAGATGGCGCTGGAGAAGTTTCGGGTGATGAGCTCCACCACCGCCCAGGGGACCATCACCGTCCCCGCCCCCACGATGGGGATAAAGTCCAGCACCGCCAGCCCCAGGGCCAGCAGCAGGCCGTAGGGCTGCCGGGTGAGGACAAAGCCCCCCAGCAGGATGAAGAACACCCCTACAGACAGCAGCAGCTCTGCCTTTAAATAGCCGCCGAAGGCCCCCAGAGCCACCGTTCTGACCTCCCCAAGAAAATCCAGCAGCCCCTGGTCCATACCCCGGGCGGCCCTGGCCCGGAGATAGGGATAGTCCGCCGTGAGGAAATAGGCGGCCATCACATATACCACCAGGGCCACGCAGAAGGAGGGTACCCCCATGGCCTTGTTCGTGGTATAGTCGGCCAGCCGCTGGACCAGGGCGGGGGTGGTCTGGTTCAGCCAGTTCAGCAGACCGGTCATGGCCTCCTGCATCGGGTCGCTGAGCTGTTCGGGCACCAGGGCCCACAGCCGGTCAGACAGGGACTGGAGCTGGTCCATCATGCGCTGCAGACTCTCCAGCAGACCGTCCCGGTTCTGGGCCAGGGCCACGATCTCCTGCCCGGCGATATAGCCCAAAAAGCCCAGCCCCGCCCCCAGCAGACCGAACAGCACCACCAGCAGCACCATGGTCAGCGCCCGCCGGGACCAGCACAGCCGCCGCTGCAAGCGGCGCACGATCGGATTTAAAATGGCCGCCGTGATCAGCGCCGCCACAAAGGGGGCCAGCAGGGACAGCATAGGCCTCCCCACCCAGATCACCAGTCCCGCAGCCAGCAGGGCCAGCAATAGCCGCACCATCAGCCGCAGCCACAGCCATCCCCGCTGCCGCCAGGTCAATAATTTCCCGTTCAAAGCACTCGCCGCCTTTTCTGCTCCCACACCTGATGTCCCGCCCCGCCACCGGCGGGGGCAGGAAACATAAAGGTCGGGGAGCTTCTTTTGTGATATGCCCTATATCATAGGCCAGCATACCACAAAATGCGTAAATAAAATGTTAAACTTCGCGGGAAAATGGACAGCGGCGCGCAAAAAAGGGCCGCCCAGCCGGGCGGCCCTTTTGTCTGTGAAGCAGGATTTACTTGTCGGACTTGTTGTCCACGATGTCGCGGAGCTTGGCGGCGAAGTCCTCCAGGCTCATGGCGCCCAGGTCCTCGCCGGCGCGGGTGCGGACGGAGACGGTCTTGTTCTCCATGTCCCGGTCACCCACCACCAGCATGAAGGGGACCTTCTCCAGGGTGGTCTCGCGGATCTTCTTGCCGATCTTCTCGTTGCGCTCGTCCACTTCCACCCGGAAGCCGTGGTCATCCAGGTAGCTGCGGATCTCCTGGGCGTAGTCGGCGGCCCGGTCGGTGACGGGCAGGACCTTCACCTGGACGGGAGCCAGCCAGCAGGGGAAGGCGCCCATGGTCTCCTCGATGAGGTAGGCCATGAAGCGGTCCAGGGAGCCCAGAATGGCCCGGTGTAGCACCACGGGGGTCTGCTCCTCGCCGTTGGAGTCGGCATACTGCAGGTGGAACTTGGCGGGCAGGCAGAAGTCCAACTGGCAGGTGGACAGGGTATACTCCGCGCCCACGGCGGGCTTGACGTTCACGTCCAGCTTGGGGCCATAGAAGGCGGCCTCGCCGATCTCCTCGGTGAAGTGGATGCCCAGCTCGGTGAGCACCTCACGCAGGGCGTTCTCGGCGTGGTTCCACATCGCGTCGACGTCCTGATACTTCTTCTTGTCGGCGGGGTCCCGCAGGGACAGGACGCAGCGATAGTCGGTGATGTTGAAGTCCTTATACACGTCGAAGATCAGATCGCACACCGCGGCCACCTCGTCCTTGATCTGGTCGGGGGTGACGAACAGGTGGGCATCGTTCTGGCAGAAGTGACGGGCGCGCTCGATGCCCTTCAGGGTGCCGCTGGCCTCGAACCGGAAGTCGTGGGCCACCTCGCCGATGCGCACGGGCAGCTGGCGATAGGAGTGGGGCCGGTTGGCGTAGATCATCATGTGGTGGGGGCAGTTCATGGGGCGCAGGACAAAGCTCTCGTCCTCCACCTCCATGGCGGGGAACATGTTCTCCTTATAGTGGTCCCAGTGGCCGGAGGTGCGGTACAGGTCCACGGTGCCCACGCAGGGGGTCATCACGTGCTGATAGCCCAGCTTGCGCTCCTTCTCCTTGATATAGTTCTCCAAAATCTGCCACACGGTATAGCCCTTGGGCAGGAACATGGGCATGCCCTTGCCGACGAGGTCGCTGGTCATGAACAGGCCCAGCTCACGGCCCAGCTTGCGGTGGTCCCGGCGCTTGGCCTCCTCCAGCCGCTCCAGATAGGCGTCCAGCTCGTCCTTCTTGGGGAAGGCGATGCCATAGATGCGCTGCAGGGTCTCACGGTTGGAGTCGCCCCGCCAATAGGCGGCGTTGCAGGTGAGCAGCTTGATGGCGTTGCCCTTCACCCGGCCGGTGGAGTCCAGGTGGGGACCGGCGCACAGGTCGGTGAACTCGCCCTGCTTATAGAAGGAGATGTGGGCGTCGCCGGGCAGGTCCTGGATCAGCTCCACCTTATAAGGCTCGTTCTTCTCCTCCATGAACTTGATGGCCTCTTCCCGGGGCAGCTCGAACCGCTCCAGCTTCAGCTTCTCCTTGCAGATCTTCTTCATCTCGGTCTCGATCTGGGCCATGTGATCGGGGGTGAAGGCGAAGGGGGCGTCCATGTCATAGTACCAGCCCTCCTTAATAGAGGGGCCGATGGCCAGCTTCACCTCGGGCCACAGGCGCTTGACGGCCTGGGCCATGATGTGGGAGCAGGTGTGCCAATAGGTCTGGCGGTACTGCTCATTCTCAAAGGTAAACTCCTTGTTCTCTTCTGCCATGTGAAATTCTCCTTTCCCGGCGGCTCTGCCGCCCCTGGGGCAAAGCAAAAAGCGCCTCACCCCTGTTGTTGTCCAGGGGTGAGGCGCAATAAACGCTCCACGGTTCCACCCTGCTTGCGGTTTTTAAAACCGCCGCTTTCTCAGTGACCGCTGTAACGGGCGGGCCCGTCCCGGTTAGATCAAATTCCCGGGCAGCTCGGGAGTGGTACGTCCGCCTTATAAGCGCAGGACAATTCCAGCAAACATGTCCCTCTCTGTGCGCCTCCAGCGGATGCTTCTCCGTCTCAGCCATATTAACAGGGGTACTATATCACTGGAAAATGGGATTGTCAAGCAGACAAATTTTCACTGTTCAAACTTGTATCCGCAATGTGGGCAGTCTGACAGAGTGAAAAAGCGGTCCCACCGCAGAAACCCTCCGCATTCCGGGCAGCGCCAATATTTCAGGGTCCCAAAGATGACCGAACCGAAGCCAGCGATCAGAAGAAAAAATGCTATGATCTTTGTCCCCGGGATATCGATAGCTGCTATGACCCTCGGCACAAAAAGAGAGCCGATCCACAGCAGCACAGCCCATATTCTCCAGCGGTATGGCGTCATTTTGACACACCCTCTACTATATTTTTGTGCCTGTGTTTATCGCATTGCGCGGTTCAAATGCAGAATGCCAGCGATCTGCACTCTGTTACACTGTAAGTATAACAGAGGACCCGTCAAAATCAAATGCGAATTGCTGCTTTTTTAGAGATGTTTTCGCAGAGAGCGATGAAAAAAACACGCGAAAATCATGTAAAATCGCCATGACATCCCGGCGGAGAATTTGCTAGAATATAGATACAATTTCATCAGGAACCAAAGACAATAAATGTTGTTTGCCCAATGTCAGACGGGCAGACGGCATTTATTTTTTTGTTTGGTGCTGATGACGGCGGCCATGACGGTGTTCTCCGTGGTGGTGTCCGGCCAGCGGGGCATGGCCGGGATCGTGGATTTCTTCACCTATCTGCCCTATAACTTTACCATTGCCCTGCCCATCCAGATGCTGGTGGTGGCTCCGCTGTCCCTGCGCCTGGCCCGGCTGGCGGGGGAATAAACTGACGGAAAAGCGACGGCGCGGCTGTATCCTGGGGGGAGGATGGGGCCGCGCTGTATTTATCTGTATACAGGGTGTAGACAATGTTTAGATTGCGTAAAGATATCAGTAAATGAATAAAAAATCACTTCAGAGCTCTTGCATTCAAAAAGGCGGAGAGTATAATACAGGTGGATTGAAGGGTTACCTATTATCAGAGTAGGGAATCTGGAAAGTGCAACGTGAAAACGAGGCGATGAACATGAAAGAACGGAAAAAAGTGCTGCTGTGGCTGTTGATCGTGGCGGTGCTGCTGGCGGCCTCCATCCTCACCGGGAACCATGCCGGTCAGTCAGAGACCATTCAGCAGACCATGCGGGACGCGGTGCTCCACAATGAGAACCGGATCAATTTGCTGGGCTGGAAGGCGGTGAACCCGGGGCTCATTTCGGGCTTTGTGGTCACGGCGATCTTGCTGATCGCGGCGGCGGTGCTGCGGATATTCTGGATACCAAGATTCAAATATGTACCGGGCCGATGCCAGCTGGTGCTGGAGGAGGTGGTGGGCCTGTTTGACCGCATGGCCAAGACGTCCTCCCCCCGGATGAACCGGTTTTTGGGGGCGTACATCTTCGGCGCGGGCGTCTATATCTTTGTGGGCACCCTGTTCGAACTGTTCGGCTTTCAGGCCATCACCACCGCTGGACGGGCCATCACCCTGCCCGCCCCCCTGTCCGACGTGAACGGAGCCATCGCTCTGGGCTGTCTGTCCTATGTGGTCATCCTGTCCGGCGGCATCGCGGGCAACGGCATCAAGGGCGTGAAGGCCACGCTGAAGGAGTTCTCCCTGCCCATCTCCATGAGCTTCCGTCTCTTCGGCGCGCTGCTCAGCGGCCTGCTGGTGACGGAGCTTGTGTACTATTACATCAACCTGAGCTATATCCTCCCCGTGGTGGTGGGTGTGCTGTTCACCCTGCTCCACGCGGTGATCCAAAGCTATGTGCTGACCATGCTCACCGCCATGTTCTATGGCGAGGTGTCCCAGCCCGAGCCGGAGACGGAGCAGGAGCCCAAGCATGCCCGGGCGCGGCACCGCAGCCATGAGAACACACCCCAGGCGGCGTGAGCCGGAGCTTTTAAAATTTTAAATGTGAGTTTCAGTCAGAAGTGTTAGAAACGGAGGAATTTATCATGCACAAGACAAAGAAAATCATCGCGGCCCTGTTCGTTATCGTGGCCATGCTGGCCATGGCCATCCCCGCCTTCGCCGACGGGGACAGCGCGGCTCCCGCCGCTGACACCGCCCAGACCCAGCAGAGCGAGTCCGTCCAGGCGGACAGCAGCCTTGGCCTGAAGGCCGTGGCCACCGGCATCGCCATCGGTCTGGCCGCCGCCGGCGGCGCCGTGGGCATGGGCATCGCCGCGGGCAAGTCGGTGGAGGGCATTGCCCGCCAGCCCGAGGCGGAGAGCAAGATCCGCACCACCCTGATGCTGGGTCTGGTATTTATCGAAACGGCCATTATTTACGCCCTGTTGGTGGTTATCCTGATCATCTTTGTCCTGTAAGGTAGGTGAAGCGCCGTGAATATCCCACTGAATATTGACTGGCAGCAGATCATCCTTCACCTGCTGAACTTCGCCATTTTGGCGGGGGGCCTGTATTTCCTGCTGTACCACCCGGTGCGCAAGTTTATGGACCAGCGGGAGGAGCACTACCGCCAGATGGAGAACGAGGCCCAGCAGCGGCTGGACCAGGCCAAGGCCACCGAGGAGGAATATCGCCAGCAGCTGAAGCAGGCCGGTGACGAGATCCGCCAGGAGAAGGCCCAGGCCCAGCAGACCATGAAGCGGGCCGCCCAGCAGCGCATGGACGAGGCCGACAAGCAGGCCCAGGCCATTCTGGCCACGGCCCGCCAGGCCGCCGAGCGCTATCACGACAAGGCGGTGCAGGACACTCAGAAGGAGCTGCAGGAGCTGGCGGTGACGGCGGCGGAGAAGCTGGTGCTCCAGTCTGACGGCGACGCCCTGGACCAGTTCCTGAACGCGGCGGAGAGGGGGAGCGGCCATGAGCACACAGAGCAGTGACGAGAAGCTGATCGCCGTTCTGCAAAGCGCCAAGGCCCCCACGGACAAGCAGCGCAGCCGCCTGTTGGCCTTTTTAAAGCGGACCTATGGCCAGGAGCCGGAGCTGACCTGGCAGCAGGACGACAGCCTGGAGAAGGGCTTTCGCCTGAAAGCCGGTTCTGACGTATACGACTGGAGCCTGGAGGGCCGGATGCGCCAGTTCCAGGAGCGAATGCAGCAGCTGGAGCCGGGCCAGGAGAACATCGTCCCCCTGATGCGCCAGGCCATTGAGAACTGGACCCCTGCCGCCCAGGCGGAGGAGGTGGGCCAGGTGCTCACCGTGGGCGACGAGATCGCCACCGTCTCCGGCCTGGAGCGGGCGGAGTATGGCGAGATCCTGGTCTTCTCCAACGGCGTGAAGGGCATGGTGCAGGACCTGCGCCGGGACTGCGTGGGCTGCATCCTGTTCGGCGGCAGCGAGGACATCGCCCAGGGCAGCATCGTCCGCCGCACCGGCAAGACCGCCGGTATGCCGGTGGCCGATGACTATCTGGGCCGTGTAGTGGATGCCCTGGGCGTCCCCGAGGACGGCAAGGGGGACATCACCCCCGACCAGTATCGCCCCATCGAGGCGGCGGCCCCGGGCATCCTGGACCGCCAGCCGGTGAACACCCCCATGGAGACCGGCCTGCTGGCCATCGACGCCATGTTCCCCATCGGCCGGGGCCAGCGCGAGCTGATCATCGGTGACCGGCAGACGGGCAAGACGGCCATCGCTCTGGACACCATCCTGAACCAGAAGGGCAAGAACGTGGTGTGCATCTATGTGGCCATCGGCCAGAAGGACAGCTCCGTGGCCCAGCTGGTGCAGAACCTGACCCGCCGGGGGGCCATGGACTATACCGTGGTGGTAAACGCCCCCGCCAGCGCCCCCGCCTCTCTGCAATACATCGCCCCCTACGCCGGGTGCGCCCTGGGCGAGTATTTCATGTATCAGGGCCGGGACGTGCTCATCGTCTATGACGACCTGTCCAAGCACGCCATCGCCTATCGAGCCCTCAGCCTGCTGCTGGAGCGCTCCCCGGGCCGTGAGGCCTATCCCGGCGACGTGTTCTATCTCCACTCCCGTCTGCTGGAGCGTTCGGCCCACCTGTCTGACGAGCTGGGGGGCGGCAGCATGACCGCCCTGCCCATTGTGGAGACCCAGGCCGGCGATGTGTCCGCCTATATCCCCACCAACATCATCTCCATCACCGACGGCCAGCTGTTTCTGGAGAGCAACCTGTTCTTCTCCGGCCAGCGCCCCGCCGTGAACGTGGGCCTGTCCGTGTCCCGTGTGGGCGGCGACGCCCAGACCAAGGCCATGAAGTCCGCCGCCGGAGCCATCCGCCTGGACCTGGCCCAATACCGGGAGATGGAGGTGTTCACCCAGTTCTCCAGCGACCTGGACGAGGTGACCAAGCGCCAGCTGGTCTATGGCCAGGGCCTGATGCGTCTGCTGCGCCAGCGGCAGTATCACCCCCTGAACCAGCACCAGCAGGTCGTCACCCTGGTGGCCGCCCTGGGCCACCTGTTCCAGGACGTGCCCATCGACCAGATCGACCAGGCCCAGCAGGACCTGATCGAGGAGTTGGAGGGCCAGGCCCCCGACCTGTGCCAGCGCATCGATCAGACGGGTAAGCTGCCCGATGAGGACCGGCAGGAGATCGTCAGGCTGGCCAAGGCATTTTTGACCAGGCGAAATTCGCCGGAACAGTGTGGTGAGTGACATGGCCGGCATCAAGGAGATCAAACAGCGCATCGAAAGCGTGCAGCAGACCCGAAAGATCACCAACGCCATGTATCTCATCGCCTCCACCAAGCTGCGCCGGGCCAAGGACGACCTGAGCAAGACCCGCCCCTATTTCCAGGCCCTGCGGGTAGAGATCAAGCGTATCTTCCGCACGGCCAACGGGGTGGAGAGCCACTATTTCTATCCCCCCGACGTGACAAAGCCCAGGGATGGCACCTATGGCTGCCTGGTCATCACGGCGGACAAGGGCCTGGCGGGGGCCTATAACCAAAATGTCATCAAAGAGGCCCAGCGCCTGCTGGACCAGCACCCGGACACCAAGCTGTTCGTGGTGGGGGAGTATGGCCGCCACTTTTTCAAGCAGCATAAGATCCCCGTGGCCAAGAGCTTTCTTTACACGGCCCAGAACCCCACCATGGACCGGGCCCGTGAGATCTGCGCCCTGCTGCTGGACGAATATGACCGGGGAGAATTGCAGGAGATCTTTGTGGTGTACACGGATATGGAGAACAGCCTGACCTCTCAGGCCTTGTCCACCCGTCTGCTGCCCTTCCACCGGACCTACTTTGCCCCGCCCACCAAGGAAAAGGCGGTCAGCGACCCCTTTGAGTTCGTGCCGTCAGTGAACGCGGTGCTGGACGGCATGATGCACAGCTATGTGGCCGGGTTTATTTACAGCGCCCTGATCGACAGCTTTTGCAGCGAGCAAAACGCCCGGATGACGGCCATGGACGCCGCCAACCGGAACGCGGAGAAGCTGCTGGGCGAGCTGTCATTACAGTATAACCGGGTCCGCCAGGCGGCCATCACCCAGGAGATCACCGAGGTGTCCGCCGGGGCCAAGGCCCAGCGCCGCAAGCACAGGAAGGAAGGCGGAACAGCGTGAAGATCGGAACCATCGTACAGATTTCAGGTCCCGTGGTGGACGTGGAGTTTCAGGCGGGGCATCTGCCCCGCATCCGTGAGGCCCTTACCGTGAAGAAGGACGGGGCCGTCCGGGTCATGGAAGTGGCCCAGCATGTGGGGGACAACACCGTCCGCTGCGTGATGTTGGCCGGGAGTGAGGGCCTGGCCCGGGGCATGAAGGTAGAGGCCCCCGGCCACCCCATCCAGGTCCCCGTGGGCGCGGCCACCCTGGGCCGCATGTTCAACGTGCTGGGCCAGCCCATCGACGGCGGCCCCGCCGTGGCCGACGACGTGCCCCGCAGCAGCATCTATCGCCCCGCCCCCTCCTTTGAGGAGCAGAGCCCCGCGGTGGAAATCCTGGAGACGGGCATCAAGGTCATCGACCTGCTGGAGCCCTATCCCAAGGGCGGCAAGATCGGCCTGTTCGGCGGCGCCGGCGTGGGCAAGACCGTGCTGATCCAGGAGCTCATTCACAACGTGGCCATGCAGCACGGCGGCTACTCCGTCTTTACCGGCGTGGGCGAGCGCAGCCGCGAGGGCAACGACCTGTGGCACGAGATGCGCCAGAGCGGCGTGTCTGACAAGACGGCCCTGGTGTTCGGCCAGATGAACGAGTCCCCCGGCGTGCGTATGCGGGTGGCCCTGTCCGGCCTGACCATGGCGGAATACTTCCGGGACCAGGAGCACAAGGACGTGCTGCTGTTCATCGACAACATCTTCCGTTTCGTCCAGGCGGGCAGCGAGGTGTCTACCCTGCTTGGCAGAATGCCCTCCGCCGTGGGCTATCAGCCCACCCTGGCCAACGAGATGGGCCAGCTGCAGGAGCGCATCACCTCCACCAAGGACGGCTCCGTCACCTCCGTCCAGGCCGTCTATGTCCCCGCCGACGACCTGACCGACCCGGCCACCGCCACCACCTTCGCCCACCTGGACGCCACCACCGTCCTGAGCCGTAAGATCGCCGAGCAGGGCATCTATCCGGCGGTGGACCCCCTGGAGTCCTCCTCCCGCATTCTGGAGGCGGACATCGTGGGGCAGGAGCACTACCGGGTGGCCCGCCAGGTGCAGGAGACCCTTCAGAAATACAGCGAATTGCAGGACATCATCGCCATCCTGGGCATGGACGAGCTGAGCGACGAGGACCGGACCACCGTCACCCGGGCCCGGAAGATCCAGCGTTTCCTGGCCCAGCCCACCCACGTGGCAGAGAAGTTCACCGGTATCCCCGGCGTATATGTCCCCCTGAAGGACACCCTGGAGGGCTTCCGGGCCATTGTAGACGGCGAGGCCGACCAGTATCCCGAGGCCGCCTTCTATAACGTGGGCACCCTGGAGGATGTGGCCGCCAAGGCCAAGCAGCTGGAAGCGGAGGGAGCGTAAATGGCCAAGGAGTTCCATCTGCGGGTGCTGGCCGCAGACCGGCCCTTTTACGAGGGGCCGTGCGTCAGCCTGACCGTCCCGGCGGTGGACGGCTCCATGGGCATCCTGGCCGGCCACAGCAACACCATCGCCGCCCTGATTCCCGGGGCCATGAGCGTCACCCTGCCCAGCGGGGAGCGGCGCACCGCCGCCGTGTCCGGGGGCCTCATCAAGGTGGAGAACAATGAGGTGCTGGTGCTGGCCGACTCCGCCGAGCGCCCCGACGAGATCGACGCCAACCGGGCCAAACGGGCGGAGGCCCGTGCCCGGGAGGCCATCTTGCAGAAGCAGACCATTCAGGAGTATAAGTTCGCCCAGGCCACCCTAGCCCGGGCCATCAACCGCCTGAAGGTCAGCCAGATCCACGACACAAAATAATTTGGGATTCCCGGTCCGTTCGAGACCTGTCATTGCGAGGAGGGGCGCAGCCCCGACGTGGCAATCCGTAACTTTCGTCCAGCAGCCTCCCTTGTTAAAGGGAGGTGGCACGGGCGCAGCCCGTGACGGAAGGATTCCGACACCGGAAAGCTGTCTTGGAAACGGAATCCCTCAGTCATCGCCTGCGGCGATGCCAGCCCCCTTTCACAAGGGGGCCAAGGGACGGGGGACGCGGATTCCCACGTCGCTGCGCTCCTCGGAATGACAAGGTTTTGGGCCGGGAATTTTAAAATTATGCTTGACAAGTGCCGCACGCAGTGGTAAACTATCCGGGTACAAGAAAGTAGGTACGGTTCCTCGTCCTCACCCCAGGCCAGAGCCAACGGGTCAACATGAAAATTCCGCCGGGATTCCGGCGTTGTTTTGTTGTGATACGGGGGCCTTACCGGCAGCCGTATTTTTATTTTGTCTGGAGGTGCTTTCCCATCGCTAACACAGGTCATCAAACCAATGAAGAAATCCGGGATAAGGAGGTCCGCCTGATCTCTGACACCGGAGAACAGCTGGGCATCGTGTCCTCGCAGGAGGCTCTGCGCATGGCAGAGGAGCAGGGACTGGATCTGGTGAAGATCTCTCCCAACGCCGTCCCCCCCGTGTGTAAGCTCATGGACTACGGAAAATATCGGTTCGAGCAGACCAAGCGCGAGAAGGAAGCCCGCAAGAATCAGCGCGTGGTGGAGATCAAAGAGGTTCGGATGTCCCCCAGCATTGACGTGAACGACTTCAATGTGAAGCTGAGAAACGCCCAGAAGTTTTTGTCCGAGGGCAACCGCTGCAAGGTGACGGTCCGCTTCCGCGGCCGCGAGATGGCGCACACCAACATCGGCCAGGATCTGCTGATGAAGTTTGCTGAGGATTGCGGCGAGATCGCTGTCGTGGACAAGAGCCCCAAGCTGGAGGGACGGCACATGTCCATTTTCCTGTCCCCCAAGCCTGCCAAAGATACGAAAAAGTAAGTAAAGGAGTTCTCTGTTATGCCGAAGATCAAGATCAAAACTCACAGCGGCGCCAAGAAGCGTTTTTCCCTCACCAAGAGCGGCAAGGTCAAGCGCGCCATGACCAAGAAGCGTCACCTGCTGAATGGCCACGGCAAGACCACCAAGCTGAAGCGGGCTCTGCGCGGCACCACCTATGCCGACAAGACCAACGAGGCCGCCATCAAGCGCATGATCCTGTATAAGTAAGAAGAGGGAGGGAACGAACAATGGCAAGAGTTAAGGGCGCGATGATGACGCGCAAGAGAAGAAACAAGATCCTGAAGCTGGCCAAGGGCTATTGGGGCGCCAAGTCCAAGCACTATAAGATGGCCAACCAGGCCGTGATGAAGTCCGGCGTTTACGCCTACACCGGCCGCAAGCTGAAGAAGCGCGACTTCCGTCAGCTGTGGATCACCCGTATCAATGCCGCCTGCAAGCTGAACGGCATGAACTATTCCACCTTCATGAACGGCCTGAAGAAGTCCGGCATCGTCATCAACCGCAAGATGCTGGCCGAGCTGGCTGTGAACGACAAGGCCGCTTTCGTCCAGCTGACCGAGACCGCCAAGAAGGCCCTGGCCTGATTTTTGGCGCATTCTCCATATGTCTTTAAGCAGAGCTCTGCCCCCTGGGCGGGGCTCTGTTTTTACGTGGACGCAAAACGGGAGGCGTTTATGAAGAAGAAAATTCTGGCCGCCCTGCTGCTGGCCGCCGCCCTCCTCCTGCCCGGCTGCGGCAGGGAGAAGCAGACGGAGTTTCAGGTGGGGGACCGGGTGGACACCTATTGGTTCCAGTTCACCGTGGACCAGGTGAAGACCACGGACCGCTGGATGGACTATCAGCCCCAGGAGGGCAGCCGCCTGGCGGTGTGCTATCTCACCCTGGAGAGCACCTTTTCCGAGGCGGTGCCCATGAACTGGGCGGACTTTGTCCTCGTCTGGGGGGGCGGGGAGGCCGACGGCTCCTACCCCATCGAGTATCAGGGCCAGGAGCAGCTGCCCGACGAGTATTCCCTCATCAAGGGGGAGGAGCGCACCGGCTGCCTGGTGTTTGAGGTGCCCCAGGGTGTGACCCAGGCCAAGCTGGTCTTTCAGGAGCTGTTCAACGAGGGGGACAGCGACAGCGTCTATACCGAGGGGGACACCTATACCGTGGACGTGGACCTGCCCGCCTGAGACAAATATCAGACAAAAAACAAGACCGATGCACAGTCAAACGGCTGTGCATCGGTCTTTTGCTGTCTCTGCGCCTGGGCGGCTTTTACGCCTGGGCGGCGGGGGCAGGGACGTTCTTCTGCTTCTTCTTCCGGCCACGGCCCAGGTGGCTCAGGTTGTCGATGACGGAGTAATACACGGGGGTGAAGACCAGGGTGACGATGGTGGAGATCACCATGCCGGAGATCATGGTCACGCCCATGTCGCTCATCATCTCGTTGCTCTCCCCAAGGCCCAGAGCCATGGGCACCATGGCCAGGACGGTGGTGAGGGTGGTCATCATAATGGGCCGGATACGGAGGGGACAGGCGTGGAGAATGGCCGTCTCGCGGTCCTCGCCCATGCCCCGGCGGATCTTGATGTACTCCACCAGAATGATGGAGGAGTTGACCACCGTACCGGCCAGCATGATGATGGCCACCAGGGCGATCATGGACATGTCCCGCCCGGTGAGGGGCAGGGCGAACAGCGCCCCGGTGAAGGCCACAGGCAGGATGAGCATGACCATGACGGGCATGGCAAAGGACTCAAACTGCACGGCCAGCACGAAGTAGACCAGCAGCAGGGCCACGGCCAGGGCCAGCCCCAGGTCGCCGAAGCTGTCCATCATGTCCTCATAGGCACCGGCGGTCTGGGCGGTGTAGCCCTGGGGCAGGGTGTACTGGTCCAGAATTTCGTTGATGGCCTTGGTGATGGCGGTGCTGTCGCCGCTGATGGTGTCGCCGGTGATGGTCACCTGGCGGGTCTGGTTGTGGCGGGTGATGCTCTGGGCGGCCTGCTCCACCGTGACATCGGCCACGGAGGACAGGGGCACGGTGCCGCCGTAGGCGGAGGAGACGGGCATGGAGCGCAGGGCGTCCAGGCTGACGGAGGAGGCCCCATCGCCCTTGACCATCACGTCATACTCCTTGTTGTTGATGGTCACCTTGGTGGCGGTGGCACCGGTGAGCTCGGCACGGACGGCAGCGCCCACAGTGGCGGCGGTAAGCCCATACTGAGAGGCGGCCTCCCGCTTCATGGTCACCCGCACCTGGGCCACCTTGTCGGCCAGGGAGCTCTCCACATTGATGGCATCGGGCAGGGCGGAGATCTGCTGGGCCAGATCGTTGGAGATCATCTCCAGGGTATCATAGTCGTCGCCCTGGATCTCCACGCTGATGTCGTCGCCGCTGGTGGTGCCCATAGACATGGAGGAGGCGGACACGGTGATCTCGCACCCGGCGATGTCCTGAAGGGCAGAACGCAGATCGTCTACGATGTCAAAGGCGGAGCGGTCGCGGTCTGACTTGTCCACCAGCTTCAGGCCCATGGTGACCGAGTTGCCCGCGGACATCATGGAGGAGCCGTTGCTGGCCAGGTAATACATCTCGTCCAGCTCGGGCACCTCCCGCTGGACGATGGCGGTGACCCGGTCGGCGATGGCGGTGGACTCCTCCAGAGAGGAGCCGGTGGGCAGGCTGATGGACACAGACACGCTACCCTGGTCCATGTCGGGGATCATGACCATCTTGGTGCTGGCCAGGGTGGCCGCAAAGAAGACCACCAGACCCACCGAGACCAGCATCCCGATCTTCAGGTGGCGGATGAAGAAGTTCAGCAGCCGCAGATAGACGGCGTTCAGCTTGGAGAGGAAACCGGACAGGGGGTTCTTCTTGGCTCCGGCGGCCTGTCTGGCTGCCTCCTTGGCCCGCAGCTTTTCCACCTTTTCATCGGTGAGGGTGAAGTAGCACAGCAGGGGCACCAGGGTCAGGGAGATGAGCAGGGAGGCCCCGATGAGGGAGGCAATGGTCAGGCAGAAGTCCCGGAACATCTGGCCGGCGATGCCCCCGGAGAGCCCCAGGGGGACAAACACGGCCAGGGTGGTCAGGGTGGAGGCGATGACGGAGGATGTGACCTCCTTGGTGCCGTCCACACAGGCGCTCATCCGGTCGTGGCCCTCCAGGGCAAAGCGGTTGATGTTTTCCAGCACCACGATGGAGTTATCCACGATCATGCCCACGCCCATGGCGATGCCGCCCAGACTCATCATGTTCAGGGTCAGGTCAAACACGTTCATCAGCACGAACACGGACAGGATACACACGGGCATGGACACGCAGATGGTGAAGGTGGGGCCGCCCCGGCGCAGGAACAGGAAGACCACGATGGCGGCCAGCACCACGCCCTGGATGATGTTGCTGAAGGCGGCGTTTACCGACTGGCTGATATACTCCCGGGCGGAGTAGGGGATGGTGTATTGCAGGGTGGGGTCGTCGGCCTTCAGCTCCTCCAGGCGCTTTTCCACCGCCTGGGCGGCGGCCATCTCGTTGGCCCCGGACTGCTTGGACACCTGCAGCATCACGCAGCCCGTGTCCCCCACCTTGGCGATGGCGGTGGAATCCTCGTCCTCCAGGGCGACAGAGGCCACTTCGGACAGGCGAACGGTGCCGCCGGAGGGCAGGGCGATGATGGTGTTGGCCACGTCGTCCACCGACTGGAACTTGGCGTCGGTGGAGACGGTGAGCTTCTGGGTGCCGTTTTGCAGGTCGCCGCCGGGATAGAGCAGGTTCTGCCCGGCCAGGAACTGGGAAATATAGGAGTTGGACAGGCCGAAGCCGGCGGCCTTGGCCGGGTCGATGCGCACGGCGATGTGCTGCTCGGTGCCGCCGCTCACCTGCACCTGGGCCACGCCGTCGATGCGCTCCAGGGCGGGGGCGATGTCGTCCTCGGCCTTGGCCTGCAGCTGGGACAGGTCGTCGCCAACCAGGGCGATCATGGCCGTGGGCATCAGCTCGCTGATGTTGATGTTCACGATGATGGGGTCAGAGGCATCGTCCGGCAGACTTACCCGGTCAAACTGCTCCCGCAGCTTGGTGGCGGCGATGTCCAGATCGGTGCCCTCCAGATAGGTGATCTGAATGGTGCTCACGTTTTCGGCGGAGGTGGAGGTGATCTCGTCCACGCCGGAGACGGACATGATGGCCGACTCCAGGGGCGAGGTGACCAGCTCCTCGATGTCGCTGGGGTTCGCGCCCACATAGGTAGTCATGACCACGGCCATGGGCATCTCCATGTTGGGCATCAGGGCCATCTGCAGCCGGGTGCCGAACAGCACGCCGAAGATGACCACCATAATGACGGCCAGCAGGGTGGCCACTTTATGCTTGATACACGCCTTTGCAATATTCATCTGGCCTTAGTCCTCCCCGGAGACCACCCGCACGGCGGCTCCGTCGCTGAGATAGGACTGGCCCACGGTGACCAGCTGCTGCCCGGCGGACAGGCCGGAGGTGACCTCGGTGACGCCGTTGCCGGTGAGGCCGGTGGTCACCTCGATGTACTTGGCGGTGTTGTCGTCCTGGACCACATAGACATACTGGGTGGAGCCGCTGGTGAGGATGGACTCGGTGGGCACCACGATGGCCCCGCTGGCGGTGTCGGTGTGGAAGGTCACATCGGCGAACATGCCGGACAGCAGGCCGGACACGTCGCTGGGCACGGACACGGTGACGGTGTACAGCTTGGTCTGGGCGTTGGCCGCCTGCTCCACCGAGCGGATGGCGCCGGCAAAGGTCTGGCTGGCGGCGCTGACGGTGACATCCACGCTGTCGCCGATGGTCAGCTTGGGCACCAGGGCCTCGGACACGGACACGCTGATCTTCATCTGGTCCACGCCGTCGATGACGGCCACGGGCATGGAGGGGGAGACAAAGGCGTTCTCCTCGGCGTTCAGGGTGACCAGGGTGCCGGAGATGGGGGCGATGACGTTGCCCGCCCCGTCCACGTTCTCCAGCACGGTGGACAGCTGCTCCACGTTGGACTTATAGCTCTGCATCCCCGCCTCCAGCTGGGACAGGGTGGAGTTCTTGGTGGCCACGGCGGACTCCAGCTGCAGCTGGGCCTGGTCGATCTCGGTCTGAGAGGCGGCGCCGATCTCCTTCAGGGCCTTGAGATCGTTGACGTTTTTGGTGTACAGGGCGATCTGGCTGTCAAAGACGTTCTTCTGGTCCTGATAGCTCTGCACGGCGGAGTTGTAGCTGATGTTGGCGGCGTTGTAAGAGGAGATGGTGCTGGCCAGGTCCAGGGTACACAGCTTCTGCCCGGCGGAGACCATGTCGCCGGCATCCACATACACGGCGGTGCACTTAGCGCTGCTGGCCACGAAGACAGAGCTCTCGTTGTCAGAGACGACCTTGCCGGAGACCTTGTTCTCCGTAGAGATGGTGTCTGCAGTGACGGGCTGGACCTGGACGGCCACGCCGGTGGGGGTGTCGTCTGCGCTGCTGGAGGAGTCGCTCTTGCTGCCGCAGGCGGTGAGGGACAGGGCCATGGCGGCAGCCAGGGCCAGGGACAGGATGCGTTTTTGATTCATAATGTGTGGTTCCTCCTGAGTCTCAGTTCAAAATGCCGTGGTCCACGGCCCAGCGGTAGTTGTTATAGGCGGAGAACAGGTCGATGGCGGCACCATCCACCTTGTCCTGGGCCTCAGACACCTTGTCCTTGGCATCGGCCAGGGCGTTGTCCGACAGGTTGCCCAGATCGTGCTTCTTCTGGGCGGCGGCAAAGTTGTCCTTCTCGGTGGCCAGGGCGGTTTTAGAGGCCTGGAGCACCTGCTGATAGTCCTTCACCTGTAGATACAGGGTGCGGAAGCTGGTCTCAAAGCTCTGGACGGCGGCGTTGTATGTATACTGGGCGGCCTGCCACTGGTGCTGGGCGGTCACATACTGATACTTGCCCGTGTTGTACATATAGTCCTCGGCGGTGTCCTTAAAGTCGTCCCGGGCGTCGTCCAGGGTGCGCTGGGCGGCAAAGAGGGTGTAGCTGGCCTCTTTGGCGGCGGCCAGGTCCTTGTCCAGGTCCATGGCGGCCAGTTGCTGAGCCGTCACCTGGGGCAGCCCCTGGAGCTTGATCTTGCCGGTGAGCTCTGCGCCGATCATCTGCTCCAGCTGGGTCTTATAGGTGCCGATGTTCATGGTCAGGGTCTCCTGGCCGCTGAGGGCGCTGGTGCGGCCGGCCTTGGTCTGCTCCAGGGTCAGGGCGGAGATCTGGCCCAGATCATAGCGCAGGTTCAGCTCTTTGATGGTGCGGTCTAGGGCGGTGATGGAGCGGGACAGGGTCTGACCGTTGAGCTCCATCTCGGTCAGGGCGATGTAAAGGGATTCCCCCGCCATGGCCACCTGGTCCTGGGCGTTCTCCAGCTGGCGGATCACGGCCTCGTTGTCCTCCTGCAGCTTGCCGTCCCGGATGTCGTCAAAGGAGTCCTTCAGGGAGTCATAGCTGCTGGACATACTCTTGGCGGCGAAGGAGTTGCCGCTGATGGTCATGAACCACTGGGCATCGGCAATGTTGTTCAGGCTCTTGCGGATGTCGTCGCCCATCTTCTCATAGTCGATGGCTTTGATGGCGTTGATGTTCTCCTCCAGAGAGAGGACGGACAGGTTGTTCTCCCGCAGGCGGCGGCTCACGTTGGCAAAGGAGACGGTACCCACCGCATCGGGGGGGATGAGCTCCGGCTCTGGGTGCTCCTCAGTCTGGGTATCCTGGGGGGTCTGGTCCTCGCCGGCCTTGCCGGTCTGGCTGCTGTCGGCGGCGGTATCCCCGGAGGAGGCATCCTCGGGGGTGCCCCCCACGGCGGCGCTGCTGTCCGCCTGGTCGGCCTGGGCGGACACAGAGCTGTCCGGCGCGGCGGAGCTGCCCGCCTCCCCGGCCGCCACGGCGGACACGCCGCACATGGTCAGGGTGAGGGCGGCGGCCAGAATGGCGGCGATGGTTCTACGATCTTTCATCATATTCCTCCTTAGATCACGATCTGGGATTCGGTTATTCAGAAATCGCCGGGGCCAGAGCACCCGTGCGAATGATTTGCAGCCGCCGCTCCAGCAGCGCCCGCTGGTGTTCCCACTGCTCCGGGGCACGCAGGGTCTCCATCATGGCAGAGGCCAGGGGGGCGATGGTCAGGAAAAAGACATTTCCCACAAACTCCCGGTCCTGGCTGCGGTAGTTCCGATTGGAGACGTGCCGGAATATCTCCCGCTCAGAGGCGTCCCGGCTGCTGCACATAAAGCGGTGGAAATCGATACCGGGGTTGAGCTGGATGATGTGGATGAGCTTGGCGAGGACCGGGTCGGTGATGCCGCTGCGGTCTAAAAACCGCTCGAAGGCGATGACCACCGCCCGGAACAGGTCGCCCTCCACCTCGGCCAGGATGTTCCACATCAGCTTGGAAAAATAGCGCCGCATCCCCCCCAGCATATAGGCGGTCAGGTCCTCCTTGTCCGTGAAGTACTGATAAAAGCTGCCCCGGGAGATGTTGGCGGCGTGGATGATCTGGTTGATGGACGCATCGGCAAAGCTGACCCGGGAGAATTCCTCCCAGGCGGCGTCCAGCAATCGCTGCCGCTTCTCCTCCGGCAGACGGAAAAAGGTACTGCTTGGCATCGTCTCTCTCCTCAATGTGACAGGTTGTCATTGTGACAAGCTGTCACATATTATACACGGGAGATTTTACCCTGTCAATCGGTCAATATGTTAAGGATATGTGAATCTTTTCGGGGCCCTGCGGGGGAAGCGCCGGACCATAAGACAAAAACCCACCGGGCGCGATGAAAAACAGCGCCCGGTGGGTCAGAGGATATGATTTAGGAAGCGGTCAGCGTAAACTCATAGAAAAAGAACTGCGCACTGGCGTGCAGGCCGAATACAAAGCGGTATTCTCCCGGGGACAGATGGGAGCGATAGGGCTCCAGGGAAAGCGCAAACGTCCTGGGGCTGCCGGGGAGCACATACAGCAACTCACTGGTGATAAGCGTGTGCCCGGACAGAGTATTATAGAGAGAATCAGAGAGCAATGCTTACGCATAATTACCTCCCTTTTGATGAAGGACCAATTCTACATTATCATATAGTTCTGTTTCTTCTGCATAGGACCCAACCCCCTCTTTGAAATTGCTGTAACTATCATAGTAGTTGAATTTACAGCGAATCAGCCAGTGCGATGTGCTTGCGGATGACCTGGCAGGAGGCGTCCAGCTGCTGCTGCTCCTCCTCAGTCAGGTCCAGGACCACGATCTCTTCAATGCCCCGGCGGCCGATGCGGCAGGGGACACCGCAGTGGACACCCTGCTGACCGTATTCCCCCTCCAGCAGGACGGAGACGGGCAGCACCCGGTGCTGATCGCCCAGAATGGCGGCGGCCAGCCGGGCCAGGGACAGGCCGATGCCAAACTCGGTAGAGCCCTTCCCCTCGATGATGTCCATGCCCGCCTGGCGGGTCTGGGTGAGAATGGCGGTCTTGTCCAGGCCCAGCCTGTCAAAGGGGACACCGCCCACGGTGACGGCGGAGAAGGGGACCATGGACGAGTCGCCGTGCTCCCCCATGGAGAAGGCGCACACGCTGCGCCGATCTGTTCCGGCGGCCTGGGCGATGGAGCGGATGAGCCGGGCGGTGTCCAGCAGGGTACCGGTGCTGAAGCACTGGGCGCGGGGCAGGGAGAGCTGCTTGCGCAGATAGTCGGCCACGATGTCCGCCGGGTTGGTGATGGACACCACCGGGCAGGTGAGGGCCATGGGCCGCAGCTGGACGGTGAGTTCTTTCAGCATCTCAATGGAGCGGCCCAGCAGGTCCAGCCGGGTCTGGCCGGGCTGGCGGGTCTCCCCGATGGCCACCACCACCAAAGCGGCATCGGCGCACTCGGAGAGCGCTCCGGCGCGGACGGTCACGTCCTGGGGCAGAAAGCTGACGCTGTCGGCCACGTCCAGGGCCTGGGCCGCCGCCTTTTCCGGAAGGATATCGGTGAGGACGATCTCTCGGCACACCCCGCTGTGGGCCAGGGCATAGGCGCAGTGGCTGCCCACATGGCCTGCGCCGATGAGGACGATCTTTTCTTGCTGCATGATGAATTCCTCCTTGAGATGAAGGGTATAAAAGGTTGAAAGGAAACGAAAAACGCCCCTGGCCGGAGCATTGCTCCAGTCAAGGGCGAATGAAAACCATTCACGGTGCCACCTTGCGTTTCGCCTGAAAAGGCGCTCTCCCGGGATACCAGCATATCCCTGACGGGTAACGTCCATCTCAACGTCGGCCCATTTTGAGCCGCCCTCCGCAGACCATATTGCTCAGCGCCCCAGGGAGAGCTTGCACCGTCCTCTCCTCGCTGTGCCGGGATCGACCTGACTTTTTCCTGCGTCATCGGTTTATGGACGCATTATAATCCGCAGCCGGGCGTCTGTCAAGATTTTTTGCGGCGATAAAAAATCAACGTCCTCCAGGAAGAAAACAGGAAAAACCTGTGACCAGGCAACAATTTTTTTCAGAGAATAGGAAGAGTCATCGTCAAACTGCACAATATTTGGAAAGTGATAAAAAAGGCGTGAAATTTTTTATAAACCAACGCCAGATTGTAACATGTGTTATATTCTATTTTGGCAAGAGGGAGACCGAGGTGCTAAGATGACGAAAAAACGCAGGAAAACTTGTGAAATAGTCGCTAAATTTTCATTGGAGGGAAACTTTCCCGTCGCATTTTCATGGAGAGAACGGGGACGGAGGGGTCAGCTTGTGTACTTTTACGATTGACATTTGTTTTTCGGATACCTATAATGAGCGACAAATCCAGGGCCGGGCAAGCCGGTCCCCGGCGGAACAGGCCGCCGGGCGGAGTGGGTTTTCCTATTCTATTAAGATAGGTATCTTAGGAGGTTATTTAAAATGAAAAAGTATCTTGCCATGCTTCTGGCCGGCGCCCTGAGCGTCAGCCTGCTGGCTGGCTGCGGCGGCAACAACGCTTCTAACAGCGCCGCCTCTAACGCCGGCTCCGCTTCCAACGGCTCTGCCGATCAGAGCAGCGTCATCAAGATCGGCGGCATCGGCCCCCTGACCGGCTCCGCCGCCGTGTACGGCATCGCCACCAAGACGGGCGCTCAGGTCGCCGTGGATGAGATCAACGCCCTGGGCGGCCTGCAGTTTGCCCTGGACTTTCAGGATGACGAGGGCGATGCCGAGAAGGCCGTCAACGCCTATAACAACCTGAAGGGCAAGGGAATGCAGGTGCTGTACGGCACCACCACCACCACCCCCTGCGTGGCCGTGGCCGCCGAGACCTTTAACGACCGCATCTTCCAGCTGACCCCCTCCGCCTCCTCCACCAAGGTGACCGAGGGCCGCGACAACGTGTTCCAGGCCTGCTTCACCGACCCCAACCAGGGCAAGGCCGCTGCGGACTACATCAAGGAGCACCAGCTGGGCACCAAGATCGCCGCCATCTATAACAACGGCGATCCGTACTCCACCGGCATCTTCAACGCCTTCCAGGCGGAGGCCCAGGAGATCGGCCTGGAGGTCGTCTCCGCCAGCACCTTCCCCGACGACACCAACGCCGACTTTACCGTCCAGCTGGGCGAGGCCCAGAAGGCCGGCGCCGACCTGGTGTTCATGCCCATCTACTACACCCCCGCTTCCCTGATCCTGAACCAGGCCAAGACCATGGGCTATGAGCCCACCTTCTTCGGCTGCGACGGCATGGACGGCATCCTGGACCTGGAGGGCTTCGATGCCAGCCTGGCCGAGGGCCTGATGCTGATGACCCCCTTCAACGCCTGGGGCGAGGATGAGCGCACCGTGAAGTTCGTCAGTGAGTATCAGGCGCTGGCCGGCGGCATCCCCAACCAGTTCGCCGCTGACGGCTATGACTGTATCTATGCCATCTATCAGGCCTGCCAGCAGGCCGGTGTCACCGCCGACATGGGCCCCCAGGAGGTGTGCGAGAAGCTGACCAAGGTGTTTACCGACGGCTCCTTCGCCGTGGACGGCCTGACCGGCTCCGGCATGCACTGGCAGACCAACGGCGAGGTCTCTAAGGACCCCGTGGTGGTCAAGGTCGAGTCCGGCAAGTATGTGACCCAGTAACGGTCATCCTTAGTTCATCCATCTCAGGAGAGGACCGCCCCAACTGGCGGCCCTCTCCTGGCCGCATTTTCCCATGGCGAAAACGTCGGCGGGACCGGCATCTGCCGCCGAGGTTTTCGCTATGGGCCGCACCCGTTCCCGGGGCCGCACCCCGGCAAGAAAAGAGAGAGGTGAGTGGTTTGAGTATCCTCAACAACCTGATAAACGGCATCAGCCTGGGCAGCGTATATGCCATCATCGCCCTGGGCTATACCATGGTCTATGGCATTGCCAAGATGCTGAACTTCGCCCACGGCGACATCATCATGGTGGGCGCTTATATCTGCTTTTTCACCATGAGCAAGATGAGCAGCTCTCTGCTGGTGGGGGCCGTGGCCGGAACGCTGCTGGCCATGGCGGTGTGCACCGTGCTGGGCGTGGTCATCGAGCGGCTGGCCTATAAGCCGCTGCGCCAGGCTCCGTCTCTGGCCGTGCTGATCACCGCCATCGGCGTGAGCTATTTCCTGCAGAACAGCGCCCTGCTGCTGTGGACCTCTAACCCCAAGTCCTTCACCTCTGTGGTGGGCACCGGCTCCATCAAACTGCTGGGGGGACAGATCACCGTGACCTATGCCGCCCTGCTCACTGTGGTGGTGTGCGTGGTGGTGATGCTGGGCCTGACCTGGTTTACCGGCAACACCAAGATGGGCAAGGCCATGCGGGCCTGCTCTGAGGATAAGTCCGCTGCCCAGCTTATGGGCATCGACGTGAACACCACCATCTCCATGACCTTTGCCATCGGCTCCGCCCTGGCGGCGGTGGCCGGCGTGCTGTTCTGCTCCAGCTATCCCAATCTGATGCCCACCACCGGCTCTCTGCCCGGCATCAAGGCGTTCACCGCCGCCGTGTTCGGCGGCATCGGCTCCATCCCCGGGGCCCTGCTGGGCGGCATTCTGCTGGGCATCATCGAGATCTTTGCCAAGGCGTTCAACACCAATATCTCCGACGCCGTGGTCTTCCTGGTGCTGATCGTGGTGCTGCTGGTCAAGCCCACCGGCCTTTTGGGCAAGGTGGTCCGAGAGAAAGTTTGAGGTGGCAGAGATGAAACAGACCGCATCCGCCAAGAGAAAGCTGGCGGGAAAATTCGTCACTTACGGCATCGTCATCGCCTTTTACGTCATCATCCAGGTCCTGAACGGGGCGGGGATGGTCTCCCCCTCCATCGCCGGGCAGCTGGTGCCCATCTGCGCCTATGTCACCATGGCCGTGTCCTTGAACCTGGTGGTGGGCTTCTCCGGGGAACTGTCCTTGGGCCACGCGGGCTTTATGAGCGTGGGTGCCTTCTCGGGCATCGTGGCCGCCATGTCCCTGCAGCAGGCCATCCCCAACGGCATCGCCCGGTTGGCAGTGGCCATGCTGGTGGGCGCAGTGTGCGCCGGTATCGCCGGCGTGATCGTGGGCGTGCCCGTGCTGCGTCTGCAGGGCGACTATCTGGCCATCGTCACCCTGGCCTTTGGCGAGATCATCAAGAATATCTTTAATATCCTGTATGTGGGCGTGGATGCCGAGGGGCTGCACTTCTCCATCACCAACGAGGCCGCCCTGCACCTGGGCGAGGGCGGCGTGTCCATCCTCCAGGGCCCCATGGGGGCCACGGCCAATGTGAAGCTGTCCACCTTTACGGTTGGCACAGTCCTGGTGCTTGTGTCCCTGTTTGTGGTGCTCAATCTGGTCCACAGCCGGGCCGGCCGGGCTATCATGGCCATGCGGGACAACCGCATCGCCGCCGAGAGCGTGGGCATCAGCGCCACCAAGTATAAGCTGATGGCCTTTGTCACCTCCGCCGTGCTGGCCGGTGCCGCCGGTGCGCTTTACGCCATGAATTACTCCTCTGTGGCCGCCAAGAAGTTCGACTTCAACGCCTCCATCCTGGTGCTGGTCTTTGTGGTGCTGGGCGGACTGGGCAACATCCGGGGCTCGGTCATCGCAGCGGCCTTCCTCACGGTCCTTCCGGAATTCCTGCGCAACCTGGGTCTGGACAAATACCGGATGCTGGTGTACGCCATCGTCCTTATCCTGGTGATGATCGCCACCAACAACGAAAATTCCAAGGAGTTCTTCGCGGGGCTCCGGCGCAAGCTGGTCCGCTCCGCCCCGGAGAAGGGAGTGGGTGACCGTGGCTAAGAAATTTGAAAAGGGGAAAATGGTCCCCGTGCCCAGCCACTCCATCGTGCCGGAGCGGGACCTGGGCAAGCTGCCGGTGCTGGAGTGCCAGCACCTGGGCATCGACTTCGGCGGCCTGACCGCCGTGAACGAGTTTAACCTCACCGTGGGCCAGACGGAGATCGCCGGGCTCATCGGCCCCAACGGCGCGGGCAAGACCACCGTGTTCAACCTGCTGACCAAGGTGTATCAGCCCACCCGGGGCACCATCCTATTAAACGGCAAGGACACCCACGGCATGTCTATCGCCCAGGCCAACCGGGCGGGCATCGCCCGTACCTTCCAGAATATCCGCCTGTTCAACAATCTGTCCGTGGAGGACAACGTGAAGATCGGCCTGCACAATCAGGTACGCTATCCCATGTGGGACGGCATGTTCCGCCTGCCGAAATTCTGGAAGCAGGAGAAGCTGGCCCACGAGAGCGCCATGGAGCTGCTGTCCATTTTCGACATGCAGGACCTGGCCAACCACGAGGCGGGCTCTCTGCCCTATGGCGCTCAGCGCCGCCTGGAGATCGTCCGGGCCCTGGCCACCAACCCAAGCCTGCTGCTGCTGGACGAACCCGCCGCCGGCATGAACCCCTCTGAGACGGCGGAGCTGATGGAGAATATCGTCAAGATCCGGGACACCTTCCACATCGCCATCATGCTCATCGAGCACGACATGAACCTGGTCATGGGCATCTGCGAGGGCATCTGTGTGCTGAACTTCGGCCAGATCATCGCCAAGGGCACCGCCGAGGAGATACAGGCCAACCCCAAGGTCATCGAGGCCTATCTGGGCAGCCAGAAGAAGGAGGGCAACAAGGGATGAACACCATTTTGAAGGTGGACGACATCAACGTCTATTACGGAGCCATCCACGCCATCAAGGGCGTCTCCTTCGAGGTCAACGAGGGAGAGGTAGTCACCCTCATCGGGGCCAACGGCGCGGGTAAGTCCACCATCCTGAAGACGGTGGCCGGACTGCTGTCCTCCCACACCGGCTCCATCCAGTTCATGGGCAAGAGCCTGGGGGGCATCCCCGCCCACAAGATCGTGCCCATGGGCCTGGCCCTGGTCCCCGAGGGGCGGCAGATCTTCCTGCAAATGACCGTGGAGGAAAATTTGCAGATGGGCGCGTTCACCCGCCCCGCCGACGAGTATGACGAGAGTATCGCCGACGTGTATCAGCGCTTCCCCCGCCTGAAGGAGCGGCAGAACCAGGTGGCCGGCACCCTGTCCGGCGGCGAGCAGCAGATGCTGGCCATGGGCCGGGCCCTGATGTCCAAGCCCAGCCTGCTCATGCTGGATGAGCCCTCCATGGGCCTGGCCCCCATCCTGGTGGAGCAGATCTTCGACATCGTGCGGGAACTGAACCAGCACGGCACCACCATCCTGCTGGTGGAGCAGAACGCCAACATGGCTCTGTCCGTGGCCCACCGGGGCTACGTGCTGGAGACCGGCAAGATCGTGGCCACCGGCACCGGAGCCGAGCTGCTGGAGGACGAGGCCGTGAAAAAGGCCTATCTGGGCGGCTGAAAGCAAACAAAACGACATGATAAAAGGCAGACCTGCGGGAATCTTCGTGGGTCTGCCTTTTTGTGCAAAAACCAGAAAAGTTTTAAGAACGGCTTAAATTTGAAAAATCACTTTGAAAACCGCCGGAAGAATTGATACAATGCAGGCGGAAGGACAGACACAGACCGGGAAAGGAGCGGCCATGAAAAAGGACTTTCACGACGGGACCTATCGAGTGCTGGGCATTCTGCTGATCCTCAGCTTCTGCGTCACCGCCGTCGACATCCTGCCCTTGTGCTATGCCGTCCGCACCGCCCTGGCGGCGGCGACCCTGGGATACGTCTCCTGGCTGAGGGTCAAAAAGCCGGAGCTTGCGGCGGAATGCCCCCTGGCCTATCTCCAATACTTCTGGACCACAGCGACAGCCTTTTGCCTGTGGGGTCTGCTGGCGGCCATGAAAGTCCAACTGCCTACAGTGCCGCGCCTGGGCATATTCGCCCTCTTCCCAATCATCAGCCTTGCGGTGATCTGGAGAAACCGGGAGTATAAGGTCGTCTCGCCGTATGTGTTTATACAGGCCGCATTTTTTGTCGCCGTGCTGCTGGATCACGTTATCAATGCATAAAAGAAACGCGCTGTCTCTGGGACCAAACTCCCTTGAGGCAGTGCGTTTTTTGTTTTACTTATCGGATGAAGTGGGTGGCCACCCGGGGTTCGGGCTGGGGGAGGCCGTAGGCCTCTTTGCCCAGGGCGATGCTGCGCATGAGGAAGGTCATGTTCCGGGCCAGGGTGCGCATGGTCTGCTTGCCCTCCTCGTCCTGGTCGGCCTCGCCGGGGGCGCGGCCATGGATGGAGTTCCAGTATTGGCTGGAGGCGATGGGCATGTTGGTGATGGTGAAATATTTGTTCAGTTCGTCAAAGGTGGCCGAGCAACCGCCCCGGCGGGCGCATACCACGCTGGCCCCCACCTTCATGGCCTTGTCAAAGTGGGTGCTGTAAAACAGCCGGTCCAGCACGGCGATGAGGGTGGCGTTGGCGGAGGCATAGTACACGGGGCTGGCCACCACCAGACCGTCGGCCCGTTCAAACTTGGGGGCGAGCTGGTTGACCACGTCGTCGAAGATGCACTTGCCCGTCTCGGCGCACCGGCCGCAGGCGATGCAGCCCCGGACGGGCAGATTGCCCACCTGGACCACCTCGGTCTCCACCCCTTCGGCCTGGAAGGTCTTCACCATCTCCCCCAGGGCGATGGAGGTGTTCCCGTGGGGCCGGGGACTGCCGTTTATCAGTAATACGTTCATGTTGATTACCCCTTTCCGGGGAGCTGAACTCCCGCTTCCTTCCGCACTATTCTAGCACGGGAGGGATGGCGCTTCAAGAAAAACGGAACGGAAAATCTGGTCCTATGAAAAAGAATGAAACTGGTTATTTTATTAAAATCAATTTGTGGTATCCTATCCCCATCAAATCAAACCCACCGGGCAGATAGGAGAATGCACCATGGAAAAAAGCAGATATGAACTGAACAAAGAGCTGGCCCAGATGCTCAAGGGCGGCGTCATTATGGACGTGACCACCCCGGAGCAGGCCAGGATCGCCGAGGAGGCCGGGGCCTGCGCCGTGATGGCCCTGGAGCGCATCCCGGCGGACATCCGGGCGGCGGGGGGCGTGTCCCGCATGAGCGACCCGGGGATGATCCAGGGCATCCAGCAGGCGGTGTCCATCCCCGTGATGGCCAAGTGCCGCATCGGCCACTTCGCGGAGGCCCAGATCCTCCAGGCCATCGAGATCGACTATATCGACGAGAGCGAGGTGCTCTCCCCCGCCGACGACGTCTATCACATCGACAAGCGGCAGTTCCAGGTGCCCTTCGTCTGCGGCGCCCGGGACCTGGGAGAGGCCCTGCGCCGCATCGCCGAGGGGGCGGCCATGATCCGCACCAAGGGCGAGCCGGGCACCGGCGACGTGATCCAGGCCGTGCGCCACATGCGGGCCATGAACGCGGAGATCCGCCGGGTCCAGGGCCTGCGCCAGGACGAGCTGTATGAGGCGGCCAAGCAGCTTCAGGTGCCCGTGGAGCTGGTGGAGTATGTCCACGACCATGGCCGTCTGCCCGTGGTGAACTTTGCCGCCGGAGGAGTGGCCACCCCCGCCGATGCCGCCCTGATGATGCAGCTGGGGGCCGAGGGCGTGTTCGTGGGCTCTGGCATCTTCAAGTCCGGGGACCCGGCCAAGCGGGCCGCCGCCATCGTCCAGGCTGTGACCAACTATCAGGACGCCAAGCTGCTGGCCAAGCTGTCCACCAATTTGGGCGAGGCCATGGTGGGCATCAACGAGAGCGAGATCGCGCTGCTCATGGCGGAGCGGGGCAAATAAGATGGCGGCCATTGGGATTCTGGCCCTCCAGGGGGCCTTTGCAGAGCACGCCGCCATGCTGGACCGGCTGGGGGCGGAGCACTTTGAGATCCGCCAGCGCCGTGATCTGGAGCGGAGCATGGACGGCCTGATCCTCCCCGGCGGGGAGAGCACCGCCATGAAAAAGCTGCTGGACGCTCTGGACCTGTTCCACCCCCTGCAAAGCCGCATTCAAGAAGGCCTGCCCGTGTTTGGCACCTGCGCCGGGCTGATCCTGCTGGCCCAGCAGGTGGAGGGGGGCACGCCCTGTTTCGGCACCATGGACATCACCGCACGACGAAACGCCTATGGCCGCCAGCTGGGCAGCTTCTTCGCCCAGGGGGAGATGGCGGGGATCGGACCGGTGCCCATGACCTTCATCCGCGCTCCCTACATCGCCCAGGCGGGGCCGGAGGTCCAGATCCTGGCCCAGGTGGACGGGCGCATCGTGGCCGCCCGCCTGGGCAATCAGCTGGCCGCCGCCTTCCACCCGGAGCTGAGCGACGACCTGTCGGTCCACCGCTATTTTCTGAATATGCTGTGAGCGAGCTGTGCGCAAAAGAACCCGTTCTTTTCCCGAAAACCGGGAGAAGAACGGGTTTTTCACACATCTTTCCACAAAATTTCCTCCGGCGGTGGACTCTCTCCGCAGGCGGCGGCCCTCCAGCCGGGGCCGGAGTAGACGCGAAAGTGCAGGCCATCCAGCGTCAGCACCCCGGGAGCGGGCAGGGGGACGCGGATCTCGGCGATGGGGGAGGTAAGCCCCGCGCCGGTGTATTTGGCCCGGCTCTCTTTCAGGGCCCATAGCTGGGCGAAGGCGGCCCACAGGTCGCTCTGTTCGTCCAGCCAGGCCCGCTCCTCCCGGGAGCACACCCGCTGGAGGATGCGGGGGCGGTGGGGGCCGACGGTCTGGATGTCCACCCCCACAGGGCGGCGGTCCAGGGCGCACAGGGCCAGGGGACCGCTGTGGCTGAGATTGAACTGCCGCTCCGGCAGGCCGGGGAAGAAGGGCTTGCCGTGCTCCGCCCGGTCCAAAGCGGGCAGGGGAGAGAGACCCCAGTGCTCCGCCGCCGCCAGGGCCAGCAGCCGGTGGGCCTGGTCCCGGGCGGTCAGGCCCTCTGCGCCGTATAGGATCATAAGCATCCTCCTGAAAATTTTCCACATAATCGCCGGGGCGTGTGGAATGCTAGAAAAAAGCAGAACGCGGAAAAGAGAGGCGACGGTTTATCATGGCCAACAACAGCAAGATCACAAACCAGGAATATGCCGCCCTGGTGAAGCAGCGGGCGGGCAAGTCCCCCCTGGGCCGGGACATGGCCTGGGCCTTTTTGGTGGGCGGGGCCATCTGCGCCCTGGGGCAGTATCTGATGGGATTCTACCGGCGTCTGGGGCTGGACCAGGACATGGCGGGCATGGCCGTATCGGTCACCCTCATCGGGGCGGCGGCCCTGCTCACCGGCCTGGGCTGGTTTGACAAGCTGGCCAAGCGGGCGGGGGCGGGGACGCTGGTGCCCATCACCGGCTTTGCCAACGCCATGGTCTCCCCGGCATTGGAGTTCAAGACCGAGGGCCTGGTGGCGGGCACGGCGGCCAAGCTGTTCACCGTGGCCGGCCCGGTGCTGGTCTTCGGCATCAGCGCCAGCGTGGTGTATGGGGTGGTGTATTTTCTTTTATTATAATGAAAATGGGGGAAAGTGCAAGCGTTCCGGCGTGTTCAGGCCAGCAGTCCGTCCTGCTCCAGGAAGAACAGCATCAGGCTCAGGGCCAGCAGGTCGGCGCAGCCGCCGGGGCTGAGATGCTCCCGGATGTATTGCCGGTCTAAGTCGTTCAAAAGGGCGCGGAAGTTTTCCGGCGTGGCGCGGCGGTAGAGCTCCTCCGCCTCCACCCGGCACTGCCGGGCCCGGGCCAGGCCGCCCCGGTGGATCATGTTGGTGTCCTCTGTCCCGGCGATGAGGGCCAGCAGAGTGAGGGCCGCCGCATCCGACAGGGCAAGCCCCTGTTCTGTCCACTGGCGCAGGGCGGGCAGACCGATGGTCAGCACGCTCTGGAAGCCCCCGGCGGCGACGCCCCGGGCCCCGGTGATTTGATATTGGCGATAGCACCGCAGGCCGCTGGTGTCAGGGATGGACTCCTCCCCTTGAAAATCTGCCAGGGCGCACCGGCCCAGCTCCCGGCTGATATCCAGCACCCTGTCCCGGGTGGGGACCGGTCCGTCGGCGGCGATGGCCGCCCCCAGGGCGCCGCACAGGATGCCCATGGAGAAGATGAGCCCCTTGTGGGTGTTCACCCCGCCGGTGGCCCGGAGCATGGCGGCTTCCGCCCCCTGCCCGGCAAAGCGCAGCCGCTCAAACAGCATGGGGCGGGGGAGGGCGGCCCCGTCCCAGCCGATGCGGAACATAGCCTGAAAGCTGCCAGCCAGAGACACGCTGCTGTCCACAAAGGTGGAAAAGTCCATGTCGGAGTGGGAGCCGGAGTTCTGCCGGTCCACCAGGCCGGGCTTGGGGGTGGCGGACACCTCGTGGAGCAGGGCACGGACGGCGCAGTCGGAATAGGTCTGGGCCCACTTGTCCCGGAAAAAGCTGCCGCAGATGTCCGCCAAGCGGTGGCGCAGGGCGGCGGCATCGTGGGCCCGGCTGCGGCCACAGGCCTTGGCGTCCCCCCCACACAGCAGACAGCGCCGGGCGGGCAGGCCGAAGTCCCTGCGGGACAGGGACCGTCCGCTGCCGTCCAGTACATCCATGTCAAACAGGCGGCCCAGGGGGTGCAGCTCCTCCAGCATCACCGTCTTCTGCTTCACGGCCCCCGCGGGCAGGCGGACCTCCATCAGCGCCTCGCTGCCGGTGACGCTGTGGAGGACAGACTCCTCCCCCAGGGCGCCGGGCAGCAGCTGGCGCAGCTGGGACAGCCCCTCGTCAAACACCTGGCGCAGGGCGGGGGACTGCTTCACTGCTCCGGGCACGTTCAGCCCAAAGCTGATCAGACAGGAGCAGCCCTTTTTCAGCAGGGCCTGCTGGCGGTCCTGCCGGTCCGTGCGGCTTTGCAGTACCTGCTCCAGCGTGCAGGCCGTCCCCTGAAACATTGTCTCCTGATCCATGTCTGATCACTCCTGGGCAAAAGATTCCTGTAAATAGGCCGCCGTGGTGGGGGGCACCAGGGAGAGTACTTCCGGGCACAGGCCCTTTTCCTTTAAAAGCCGCCGCACCCGACTGGCGCTGACCGGCTGGCCGTCCACTTCCAGGCGGGGAATTTCCCGTACCTGGACCCCGTGTCGGGGCAGCAGGGCGGCCATGGCGGCGTTATACTGGGCCGTCACCGGGTCCAGGGGCTCCTGCCCCACAAAGCGGGTGCGGATGTGCAGGGGCGGGGCGATGCACTGGGCGAACACGGTGCAGTCCAGGGCGCACTGCATGGCGGTGGCATCCTCCTCCTGCTTGAGAAAATAGGTGGGGAAGGTGGCCGAGGAGATCATATAGTGGCCGCTGAGGTGGACCCGCACGTTGGGCAGGTGGGCGGTGCCCTCCTGTACCAGCTGCAGCCGGACCCGGCTGGAGAACATGGAGCGGTCCTCCTCCACCACGAACAGGTGGAGCACGTCGCACTGTTTTGCGGCGTATTCCACCAGATACCGATGCCCCAGGGTGAAGGGGTTGCAGTTCATCACAATGGCTCCCACATGAAGTTCCTCGTCCCCGGGCAGGACCATGGGGGCGGTGAAGCGGGCGGGGCCGTCGGGCTGGTTTTCCAGCAGGACCAGCTGCTCCGTCTTGGCCACGGTCCAGAAGCCGGAGTTTACAAACAGCGTCTCGTTGTGGGCGCGGGTGATGACCATCAGGTCATAGTACCCGGCGGCGAACCGGTCCTGGGTCAGGGCGGACACCAGCCGCCCCAGCAGGTTCTGGCCCCGCAGCTGGGGCAGCAGGGCAAAGCATTTCAGCAGCGCCCCCGCCGCGCAGCCGCAGCCCACCAGCTTTGGCTCCTCGCCAGAGGTCTCGTACACGCCGAAGGCCGTCTCCACGTCGTGGTCCAGGCGCAGCCCCTGGCTTTGCAGCAGGGACTCCAGCGCAGACCGGTCCCAGGAGGAGGCCAGCTGTATCTTTTGGATGTCGTATACTTCCATGGGTCTGTTCTCCTTAGCAGTAAACATGCACAGAATGCCTGTGGTCGCATTTCTGTATACTATATTAACGGAAAACGGCGGCTTCTTGTCATAAGTCTTTCAATTCCGTGGTATAAGCGTTTTGTTTTGGTTGCCTTTTTCGCGGCACTGTGCTAAAATCATTTTAGTCTGTTACAAATTTAACACAGGAATTTCCTGTGGATATTTTACGGAAAAGGAGCCGGACGGAGGATGACCTTTAACGATTTGCGCTATATCGTTGTCATCGCGGAGGAAAACAGCATTACCAAAGCGGCGGATAAGCTGTATATGACCCAGCCCGCCCTGAGCCAATATCTGAAAAAGGTGGAGAAGGAGCTGGGCGTGCTCATCTTCGAGCGGACCACCACCGGCGTGCGCCCCACGGCGGAGGGGGTGCAGTTCCTCGCCTTTGCCAAAAACGTGCTCAACCAGGAGCAGGACATGAAAAAGCAGCTGCAAAATCTGCGGGGCGGCGACGTGGGCGAGGTACGGCTGGGCTTTACCGGCACCCAGGCCACCTATGTGCTGCCCCACATCCTGCCGGATTTCCACCTGAAATATCCGGGCATCGAGATCACGCTGGTAGAGGGCAGCAGCATCGACATTGAAAACAAGCTGCTCAAGCACGAGGTGGACATCGGCTTTCTCCATCCCCCTATCATGGAGCCGGAGCTGGAGTGGTTTGAATTCAGCCGGGACGAGATGGTCATCATCCCCCGGGAGGACAGCGACTATCAGCGCTATGTCTATTGGAAGGACGGCAAGGGCCCCTATCTGGACATGGAGTTCCTCCGCAACGAGCCCCTGACCCTGACCTATCCCTCTATGCGCAGCCGGATGATCTGTGACCAGATCTTTCAAAAGGCGGGCATCACCCCCACGGTGAAGCTGACCACCAAGCGGCTGAACGTGCTGGACGCCATGGCCCAGGTGGGCTTTACCAGCACCATCATGCCCTATAAGCAGCTCTCCGCCGAGCTGAAAAACCACCGGCGCTATTATATCGACCCCAAATACAGCGTGCCCTATTCCTTTGTGGCCGCCGTGCGGAAAAACGCTTACATCCCCCGTGTAGTACAGCGGTTAATAGAAGAGCTGCACCTGAAAGAATACACATTTTAAAATGCAGCCGCATTCGAATAAATATGCTGGGAAGGACGTACAAATTCAAATACGTCCTTCTTTCTTTTTGTGCCAATGCAGGACGAAAAAACCAAACTTTCATTCGTTGTTTTTAACATGATTTACTTATCACCCCCAAATATTTTCTGCATTTCACAGAAAATTCACAAACTGCTATACTCTAACCAGATCAAGTTTTCACAAAGTAAAGTGTTGTGGAGATGAAAGGAGAACATACATGAAAGGCAAACTTCGTGCACTGGTCGCCATGGTGATGACCGCCATGATGCTGACCTCCTGCGGTGCCAACGCCGGTTCCGGCAACACCGCCAACTCCGGCTCTGGTTCCCAGGCTTCCGGCTCTACCACGGTGAGCGCCGACCCCATCACCATGAAGCTGGGCCTCAGCTTCGCCGACAGCCACCTGATCACCCAGGAGCTGTATGCCATGTCTGACGCAGTGAAGGAGCGCACCAACGGCGGCATCAACATCGAGATCTACGCCGACTCCCTGCTGGGCAAGGAGACCGAGATGTACGAGCAGCTGTACATGGGTACCATCGACATGGCCCTGGAGACCATCGCCTTCCAGAGCACCACCCACCCCGAGCTGACCATCGAGGACCTGCCTTATATGTTTGCCACCCGCGAGGACGGCTATAAGGCCCTGGACGGCGGCTATGGCGACAAGATCAACGAGATCATCGCCTCCGACGGTCAAATCCGCAACCTGGGCTTTATGGAGCTGGGCTATCGTCACATGACCAACAACGTCCGCCCCATCAACACCCCCGACGACATGAAGGGCATCAAATTCCGCACCACCACCTCTGACCTGCGTCTGGCCGTGTTCGAGGCCCTGGGCGCCCAGCCCGTCTCCATGAGCTTCAGCGAGGTCTTCACCGGCCTGCAGCAGAACGTCATCGACGGCCAGGAGAGCCCCCTGTCCACCATCGACAGCTCCTCCTTCGCCGAGGTGCAGAAGTACCTGTCCCTCACCGGCCACTTCTGGACCAACGAGTGCCTGCTGATCAACGAGAAGCTGTGGGAGAGCCTGCCTGAGGAGTGGCAGACCATCCTGCAGGAGGAAGTCGACGCCTGCGAGACCCGCATCCGCGAGAAGAACGTCCAGAGCGACGAAGAGCTGGTCGCCAAGCTGGAGAGCGAGGGCATGGAGGTCAACGAGGTCGACAAGGCCGCCTTTGCCGAGCAGCTGCAGCCCCTGTACGACGAGTGGGAGGGCAAGGTCATCGGTTCCGACCTGATGAACGCCTATCGTGAATATTCCGGCTATTAAGCCAAATTTGCCGGCAACGCTACAGAATTTCTTCTGCCGCTCGTCGGCAGAAGAAATTCTTTTTTTGATCCCTTTTGATCCCTGCGTGATCCCCCTGAAAACCTAAACTACGAAGTAAGGAGTTTACTGAAAATGCTGTTTGAAAAAATAGTAGTTCGGGCTTTGCGGACCCTTTCCTTCCTGATGTTCGTCGTGATGATCGCGGTGGTCTTCGCCCAGGTCATCCTGCGCTACTTCTTCGGAATGCCCCTGGCCTGGAGCGATGAGCTCTCCCGTCTGCTGCTGGTGTGGGTGTCCTTTATGGGCGTCACCCTGGTCCACTATTCCGACGCGGGCCACCCCGCCGTCACCTTCCTGGTGGACAAGCTGCCCAACGCCCCCCGAGAGGTGGTGGACGCGGTGCTGAACGTGCTGCTGATCGTGGGCTTTGCCGCCATCTTCAAGGCCAGCCTGGAGTACACCGTGACCAACCACCGCTTTGTCAGCGCCGTGCTGCACTATCCCAACTCTGTGAAGTATGCGGTGGTCCCCCTGTCCATGGCCCTGATGGTCATCAAGAGCCTGGAGCGGACCGTTGTGGACTTTAAAAAACTGATGAAAAACGGATGAGGAGATAAAACGATATGATGTTACTGTTACTGTTTGGCTCTTTCTTCCTGCTGCTGGCGCTGGGTGTGCCCATCCTGTTTTCCATGGGCGTGTCCGCCGGCGTCTATTATGTGGTCAGCGGCTATCCCCTGATGCAGTTCGTTCAGAAGACCATCGGCGGCGTGGACTCCTTCACCCTGCTGGCCATCCCCTTCTTCCTGCTGGCCGGTGATATCATGGGCAAGGGCGGCATCAGCAAGCGGATGCTGCGCTTTGCCAACGCCCTGGTCGGCCCCCTCACCGGCGGCCTGGCCGTCACCGGCGTGGTGTCCAGCGCCATGTTCGGCACCATCTGCGGCTCCGCTCCCGCCACCGCCGCCTCCATCGGCAGCATCGTGGCCCCCGACATGGAGGCCCGGGGCTACAGCAAGCGCTTCACCGGCTCTATCATCGCCGCCGCCGGTCTGCTGGGCATCATCATTCCCCCCAGCATCGTCATGGTCAACTATGGCGCCACCGCCGGCGTGTCCATCGGCAGTCTGTTCATCGGCGGCATTATCCCCGGCATCATGGCCATGCTGGGCCTGGCCATCTTCTCTGTGTGGCAGAGCAAAAAGTATGGCTATGGCCTGGTGGACGGCCACAAGCAGCACTATGACCTGCGGGAGATCCTGGTCTCCTTCAAGGGCGCTATCCTGCCCCTGACCACCCCCCTGTTCATCCTGGGCAGCATCATGCTGGGCATCGCCACCGCCACCGAGGCCGCCGTCATCTCCGTGGTGTGGTCCGCCTTCCTCACCGTGGTGGTCTATCGTGAGATCACCGTGAAGGAGCTGTGCACCATCATCACCGACGGCGTGGGAAAGGCCGGTCAGATCATCGGCATGATGGCCTCCTCCGCCGCCTTCGGCTATGCCCTGACCGTGGAGAAGGTCCCCGCCCTGATGGCCAACTTCTTCGTGCAGTATGTGGACAACGCCCTGATTTTCTTCCTCATCACCTTTGCTATCGTGCTTATCTTCGGCTGCTTCCTGGAGGTCATCGCCATCATCGTGCTGGTCACCCCCATCCTGCTGCCCGTCTCCACCGCCATGGGCATCGACCCCATCCACTTCGGCATGTTCATGTGCCTGACCCTGTGCCTGGGCGGCCTGACTCCCCCTGTGGGTCTGTGCCTGATCACCACCAGCCGTATCGTGGACGTGGACATCGACAAGATGTTCCCCGACCTGCTGTGGTGCATCGGCATCTATGTGCTGGTCATCGCCCTGGTGGCCGTGTTCCCCGGCCTGGCCACCTGGCTGCCCAGCATGATGGCGTAACGCGGAGGGAAGTTTTATGAGCGTACATCAAAAGCTGACTATCCCCCACGCCTGCAACGCCCACCTGCACATCATCGACCCGGCCTTTCCCAACGACGGGAAGGCCGCCGCCCAGATCGGCACGGTGGAGACCTATGCCAAGCTGGCCGATGAGCTGGGGCTGGAGCGGGCGGTGTTCGTCCAGGCCAAGCCCTTTGCCACGGACAACGCCTGCCTGCTGGACGCCATCCAGAAGTTTGGCCCCCAGCGCGCCCGGGGCATCGCCGTGGTCACCGACCAGATCGGCGACAAAGAACTGGAGCAGCTGCACCAGGGCGGCGTCCGGGGCCTGCGCTTCAGCGTGTGGAACCCCAACAACGCCGTGGTCTCCTTTGACATGTGCGAGCCCCTGAGCCACCGGGTCAGCGACCTGGGCTGGAACATGCAGCTGCACATGAGCGCCAGGCAGCTGATGGAGCAGGAGGAGATCGTCTCCCGCCTGCCCGGAAAGGTGGTCATCGACCACATGGGCCGTCTGGACCCGGAAAAAGGCATCGATGACCCGGCCTATGCCTGCCTGTGCCGCCTCATTGACCGGGGCAACGTGTGGGTGAAGCTGTGCGGCCCCTATCTGAATACCAAGACCGGCTATCCCTGGGCCGACGCGGCCAAGACCGCCCGGGCCCTGGCCGCCTATGCGCCGGAGCGGATGCTGTGGGGCACCGATTTCCCCCACGTCACCGAAAAAGTAAAGCCTGACGAGTGGTCTCTGCTGGAGACCATCGACGCCTGGTTCGACACCGACCACGCCAAGCGGCTGGCCCTGGTGGAGAACCCGGAGCAGGTGTATGGATTCTCGGCCGACTAATTGAGAGGAAGCGAAACTATGATCCTGAAAAAACCGGCCATGGCCGGAACTCTGGAGTCCAGCGATGTTCAGATCACGCTGCGCCCCAATCCCAACGGCGGCGTTCAGCTGAATCTGCGCAGCGACGTGATGGCGCAGTTCGGAGACGCCATCCGGGACACCGTTATGGAAGAGCTGAAGAAATTTGACTTAAACGACGTTGTGGTGGACGTGGAGGACAAGGGCGCGCTGGATTTCGTTATCCGGTCCCGGCTCCAGTGCGCCATCTGCCGCGGCGCGGAGATCTCCTACAACTGGGCAGAGGAGGATGGCCATGGCAAGCAGTGAACTGATGCGTACCTCCCTGTACGCCGGCGGCACCAGCCCCGTGAAGATGATCCAGGCTGGCTTTTATAACGAGGACTGCATCGTCTACGACCTGGAGGACTCGGTGTCCGCGGGGGAGAAGGACGCGGCCCGCTTCCTGGTGTATAACCTGGTGAAGTATCAGCGCCCCAAGAACAAGTATGTGGTGGTCCGGGTGAACGGCCTGTACTCTGAGTATCTGGACGAGGACCTGGAGGCCATTGTCTGCGCCCAGCCCGACGCCATCCGCCTGCCCAAGGTGGAGTATGCCAAAGAGGTGGAGCGCATCGACCAGCGCGTCACCCAGATCGAGCAGGCCGCCGGTCTGCCCGTGGGCGGCATCAAGCTGTGGTGCAACATCGAGTCCTATCTGGGCGTGATGAACGCCCAGGAGATCGCCAAGGCCAGCCTCCGTGTGGCGGCCATGGCCATCGGCGCCGAGGACCTGACCGCCAGCCTGGGCGCCCAGCGCACCAAGCCCGGCTGGGAGATCTTCTATGCCCGCAACGCCATCCTCATGGCCTGCCGGGCCGCCGGGATCTCCGCCCAGGACGCCGTGTTCTCTGACATCAACGACAAGGAGGGCCTGCAGCGGGACCTGGAGATGACCCGCACCCTGGGCTTTGACGGCAAGACCTGCGTCCACCCCCGCCAGATCGACGCGGTGAACGCCTGCTTCACCCCCAGCGCCAAAGAGATCCGCAACGCGGAGCGGGTGCTGGCCGCCCTGGACGAGGCGGCGAAGAACCACACCGGCGTCTGCACGCTGGACGGCAGCATGGTGGACAAGCCCATGGAGCTGCGGGCCAGGACCACTCTGGCCAAGGCCGCTGCTGCGGGCATCAAGATCGGAGGCGTTCAGGCATGAGCAAGAATTCATTAGGTCGGGAGCTGCCCGAGCAGGTGGGCAGCTATCGCGTCCGCCCCTATGAGGGCGCTTATCAGCCCCTGCCCGAAGTCAAGCCCGTGGTCACCCGCCGCACCGCCGGACACCGCGTTCCCGGCGGGAACAAGCTGGTGCCCACTCTGAAGGACGCCATCATCGCCTCCGGGCTGAAGGACGGCATGACCATCTCCTTCCACCACAGCTTCCGGGAGGGCGACAAGGTCATCGGCCAGGTGCTCACCGCCATCCGGGAGCTGGGCATCAAGGGCCTGCGCTTTGCCCCCAGCGCCGTGGTGAACATCAAGGAGCCCTCCATCGTGGACTTTGTGAAGGACGGCACCATCAACCGCATCGAGGCCAGCGGCATCCGCGGCCAGCTGGGCGACGCCATCCTCTCCGGCGAGGTGGAGCTGGCCGAGCCCGTCATCCTGCGCACCCACGGCGGCCGTCCCCGGGCCATCGAGGCCGGGGAGCTTCAGATCGACGTGGCTTTCATTGGCGCTTCCGCCGCCGACGACTATGGCAACTGCACCAGCCAGATCGGCCCCAACGCCTGCGGCTCCATGGGCTATTCCTTTGTGGACGCCCACAACGCCGGGTGCGTGGTGGTGGTCACCGACAATCTGGTGGACTATCCCTGCTGCCCGGTGAGCATCAGCCAGCAGTATGTGGACTATGTGGTCAAGGTGGACTCCATCGGCGACCCGGCCAAGATTGGCGCAGGTGCGGCCCGGCTGACCAAAAATCCCCGGGACCTGATGATCGCCCAGCGGACGGTGGACGTGATGTCCGCCTCCCGCCGGTTCAAGGACGGCTTCTCCTTCCAGACCGGTGCCGGCGCCATCAGCATCGCCACCACCAAGTATATGGCTGAGCGGATGAAGGAGCGGGGCGTGAAGGCCAGCTTCGCCCTGGGCGGTATCCCCGCCGCCATCATCGACATGTATGACGAGGGCCTGGTCCGGGTGGTGGCCTGCAGCCAGTCCTTCGACGCGGTGGCCGCCCAGGCCATCAGCAGCCGCCCCGGCGTCATCGAGATCGACAACGCGGACTATGCCAACGCCTACAGCAAGGGCGGCTATCTCAACCGGGAGGACTTCGGCATTCTTGGCGCGCTGGAGGTGGACACGGACTTTAACGTGAACATCCTCACCGGCTCCTCTGGCGAGATGCGGGGCGGCCTGGGCGGCGGCCCCGACGTGGCCGGGGGCGCCCAGGTGTCCATCGTCACCATCCCCGTGATCCGTGGCCGCACCCCCTCCATCGTGAAGAAGGTGTTCACCACCTGCACCCCCGGCGAGACCGTTGCCGTGGTGGTGACCGAGGCGGGCATCGCCCTGAACCCCAAGCACAAGAACTATCAGGAGCTGAAGGAGGACCTGGAGGCCGCCGGTTTGAAGCTGGTGACCATCGAGGAGCTTCAGCAGCTGGCCGAGTCCATGACCGGCGTCCCCAAGCCCATCGAGACCGGCGACAAAGTGGTCTGCATGGTGGAATACCGGGACGGCAGCGTGGTAGACGTGATCCGCCAGATCAAAAAGTGATCATACCCCAGGAGCAAAGCAGGAACATGGATGAATGAAAACGGGCGCTGATGTAAAAACATCAGCGCCCGCTTTGCGATGTGGGGGGATGGAGCGAGGGTGCAAGTTGACACGCCCCCTCCCCCATGATAAAATAACCGCTGTATCCCCTGGAAACACTGGAATTTCCCTGTTTTCATGCGGGTTTTTAGTTTGTTTATGGGGGCCTTTTTATGATCTATCTGGACTATGCCGCCAACCACCCGGCGGACCCGGGGGTGGTGGAGCGGTTTTGCCGCACGGAGCTGGCCTTTCCCGGCAACCCCAACTCCGCCCACCCGGCGGGGCGGGCCGCCCGGGAGGAGCTGGACCGGATCACCGCGTCCATTGCCGCTCTGCTGGGGGCGGAGCCGGAGGAGGTCATCTACACCTCTGGGGCCACCGAGTCCAACAACCTGGCCATCAAGGGCCTGGCCCAGGCCAGCCGCCACGTGGGGCGGCACATCCTGTCCACCCAGCTGGAGCACTCCTCTGTTGGTGGCAGTCTCACCGCCCTGCAAAACCAGGGCTATGAGATCGACCTGCTGGACGTGGACCGCCGGGGACAGGTGGACCTGGAACAGCTCCGGGACCTGCTGCGGAAGGACACGGTGCTGCTGTCCCTGTCGGCGGTGGACAGCGAGCTGGGGACGGTGCAGCCCCTGGAGGAAGTGCGGGAGATATTAAAGGAGTACCCCAACTGCCGATTGCACGTCGACGCCACCCAGGCGGTGGGGCGCATCCCCGTGCGCTTCACCGGCTGCGACACCATGAGCCTGGCCCTGCACAAGATCGGCGGGCTCAACGGCAGCGGCCTGCTGCTCAAGCGGAAGGGCCTGGTGCTGGAGCCCCTGCTCCACGGCGGGACCAGCACCACCATCTATCGCAGCGGCACCCCCACCCTGGCCCTGGCGGCAGCGGCGGAGGAGGCCCTGCGCCGGGCCTTGTGGGAGCGGGAGGAGCGAGCGGCCCGGGTGGCCGCCCTGCGCCGCCGACTGGAGGACGGTCTGAAACAATACCCCCAGGTGCGCATCAACAGCCCGGCGGGGGCGGTGCCCCACATTCTCAACCTCAGCGTGGCGGGGGTGCGGGGCAGCCGGTTCCAGCAGGCCCTGTCTGACCGGGGCGTGTGCGTGTCGGTAAAGTCCGCCTGTTCCTCTGACGGGCTGCCATCCAAGGCGGTGTTCGCCGTCAGCCGGGACCGGAAAAACGCCCTGTCCAGCTGGCGCATCAGCCTGAGCCACCTGACCACAGAGGAAGAGATCGACCAATTTTTGACCATTTTTGACGCCTGCTGCTGGGAACTCACCGGCCAGGGGGCGGGGGAGGAGCGCAAATGAGCCGTGAATTGACCCAGTGCCAGCTCATCGAGCGGAGCATTCTGAAAAAATATCGCAAAGAGATCTGGAAACCCTTTACCTATGCCATCCGGCGCTATCAGCTCATCCAGCCCGGGGACAAGATCGCCGTGTGCATCTCCGGGGGGAAGGACTCCATGCTCATGGCCAAGCTGATGCAGCTGCTCCAGCGGTTCAGCGACTATCCCTTTGAAGTGGTCTTTTTGGTGATGGACCCCGGCTATAACGAGATCAACCGCCACAAGATCGAGAGCAACGCCGCCCTGCTGGAGATCCCCGTCACCATCTTCGAGACCAATATTTTCGAGGTGGCCAACAACAGCGAAAAGTCCCCCTGCTACCTGTGCGCCCGGATGCGCCGGGGGCACCTGTACAGCAAGGCAAAGGAGCTGGGCTGCAACAAGATCGCCCTGGGCCACCACTTTAACGACGTGATCGAGACCACGGTGCTGGGCATGTTCTTCGGCTCCCAGCTCCAGGCCATGCTGCCCAAGCTGCACAGCACCAACTTTGCGGGCATGGAGCTCATCCGCCCCCTGTACTGCATCCACGAGGACAGCATCATCGCCTGGCGGCGGTATAACGACCTGGAGTTTATCCAGTGCGCCTGCCGCTTCACGGAAAACTGCGCCATCTGCGATAACGGCGGCGGCGGCTCCAAGCGGCAGGAGGTGAAGACCCTGCTGCGGCGGCTGAAGCGGGACAACCCCAACATCGAAAAGAGCATCTTCAACAGCATCCACGCCGTCAGTCTGGACACGATGATCGGCTATAAGACCCACGGGGAGCTGCACTCCTTCCTGGAGGGCTATGACGAGAAGCCCCCGGTGGAGGAGCAGGAGAGCGAGTAAACGCCCAGAAATATAGGAGAGAGAAGCATGAGCGACTATCAGGATATCGATTTTCAGCAGGCCCGGGAGATCTTAGACCGGGAGAAGGACAGCGTGCTGCTGGACGTGCGGGAGGAGGAGGAGTTCATCACCGGCCACCCCATCGAGGCCGAGCTGCTGCCCCTGAGCACCTTAAGCCCCGCCACCGCGGCGGAGCTGATCCCCAGCAAGGACAGCCCCGCCCTGGTCTATTGCCGCAGCGGCGTGCGCAGCCGCCAGGCCGCCGAAAAGCTGGTAAAAATGGGCTACACCCAGGTCTATAACCTGGGCAGCTTAGTGGGCTGGCCCTATGGGATGACGTGAGCGGGATCAGTAATCAGGGGGACGGTTCTTGTGATTAGTGCCTAATCAGAAGAACCGTCCCCCTGATTACACTTGCAATGCTCCCAAAACTGAGATATAATAACAGGCAGAAAAAGGAGTTGACGGCAATGGGCTGCGCGGGCTACACTGAAGCAAGCAAGCAAGCAAGCAAGCAAGCAAGCAAGCAAGCAAGCAAGCAAGCAAGCAAGCAAGCAAGCAAGCAAGCA
>ERZ856578.958-NODE-958-length-57701-cov-11.586856_pt1 | contig 57701 bp, 40 predicted proteins | sample MGYA00514384_ERZ856578 | MGnify/ENA primary metagenome ERZ856578 (study PRJEB29103, sample SAMN06111958) | human gut metagenome | biome: human gut; feature: ankylosing spondylitis patient; material: healthy_person | host: Homo sapiens | place: China:Hangzhou...
TACCATTACTTCTCAAATAATTCGCTAAAAGTTTATTCCTCAATCGGTTAAGTCAAACCGATGAAAATCTAAAATAATATCAAAGAGTTTATTAATTACAATACTTTATCCGAACTTATCTATATCACAGGATAAATATAATAAAACCCCGAAAGCCGCAGAGCAACATTCGGGGTTTATATCAAGAATCTAACATTTATTAGAAATTACGTCCGGTATCCCACCACAAACGAGTTGCCTCATTATCCGGTCCGTTCAGCAAGCTGACAGCTTTTTCAACTTCTGCCTTGTTCGCGTTCTTATCATTACGCGGGAAGCGCAAACGTTTCACAAATTCACCATTTTCGATACCGCCATTTACCGTGCTGCTATAGTTATTTGCCACCGGGAACAACTTCGGATAACCCGTACGACGGAATTCACTCCAAGCTTCCTGGCCTTCGGGGAACATAGCAATCCATTTCTGGTTGATAATCTTATGAAGCTTTTCTTCGTTGGAAGCAGAAGGATCCCATTTCACCGTACATTTGTCAATACCAGCAATATTATTAACAGGATTATGAGGATCTTCAAAGTTCGCAGCTACACCGGTATCATTTGCAATGTATTTATTGTATGCATCAGCAGAAATTCCATGTTCATCGAATGAAACTTTTATACCCTGTTCATACAGATCCTGAGCACTACCACCCATATCCCAGCCTCTCAAAGCGCCTTCAGCACGCAAGAAATAAGCTTCGGCCACCTTCATCCACGGAAGAGCGTTCGAAATCTGTCCTGGGTTAGTCAAGTCGGAATTCAGACTTCCCTGAATCATATTGATTGTTGAATACATCTGATAGTTAGCTTTATCATCGATCCATGTTCCTTGACGAATACCGATGTATTCACCGATCTTATTGGTTGCCTGCCCGTTGGCATCTTTGATATCTTCATTATTGAACCAGCCTACCGGAGTTACAAATATTGGCAGACGCGGATCATCGTACCCTTTCAGAATAGAAACCAAAGAGGCACCTACACGAATGTCATTATATCCGTAATTAATCTCACGTAATGGATTCTGCACACTGGCACTTCTTACTTCCACATTATTATTTCCGGCTACTAATACACCATATTTATGCTTTACAGCAGCTTCAGCTGTGGCTTTAGCCAACTCCGGAGCAACCATAGAGATACGCATAGCCAAACGTAAACGTAATGTATTTGCAAAACGAATCCATTGCGTATGGTCAGCTCCACAGACAATGTCGAAATCAGAAATACGGGCAGCATCAGCATTGCCGGCATCTACGAATGCAGTTAAAGCATCTACGCTCTCATTCAACTCTTGAATAAAAGTCTTATACAATGTTTCTACATCATCATAAGGAACAGATGCACCACCCTGCATGGCTTGTGTGTAAGGTATAGGGCCATAAATATCAACGATACGATGCATAGCCTCCACACGAATAATTTTAGCTATGGAAACAAAATCCGGTTCTTCCGTTGCTTTCAGGATATCGCTGATCGGCTTCATCACATACGATTCGCCGGCAGTGAACGGCATCTCATTCCAACCTTCATTCATGGCATAGGTAGAATTGCAATAATTACCGCCAAAAGCAGTCGGCACACCCATATAACCAGAATACAAGTCCGCATTCAGGTTCTGCATCAACTGATATTCATAATGTCTGTTCTGATAGTTCAGATAAATGGAAGTGATTGGCTGATTAAAACGTGCCGCCACTCCGATTTGTTCAGGTTTTAAGCCGTTCGGATTCGTGTTAATTGATTCAAAATCCCCTGTACAAGACACATTCCCCATTAACATGGCAACGGCACACAGAGGCAACATTTTCTTTATTTTTTGGAATATATTTCTTTTCATAATGACTATCTATTAGAATGTTACTTTTACATTGATACCATAACTGCGAGAAGTTGGAAGACCGAATGTATCGAATCCACCCCACGCATTATCTGTAGAAACAGAAGAATCCGGATCATGCGGAGAATTCTTCTTAAAGAAGAACAAATTACGTCCTACCAACGATAAATTCAAGTTCTTCGATACCCCCAACAAATTACGGAATGTATACCCCAAAGAAACTTCACGTAAACGGAAATTAGTAGCAGAATAAGTATATTCGCTGTTACATTTATCCTTTCCGGCTACAGCCGAATAGTAAATCTGAGCATCTATCTTCTGTCCGTTACCTACATCTACACCTCCGTTATCACGAGCATCGGCAGTAGTTTCCGTTACACCATAGCTGTCCAGATAACTCTGAGTCATACCGATCGTATTACCACCAATCTTTCCGTCGATCAAGAAGTAAAAAGAAAAGTCTTTATAAGTGATCGTGTTTCCCCAACCTAATTGCCAGTCAGGATTTACATTACCCAAGTATTCCTGCGTGTCGCTCTTAACGGGTACACCACTTTCGTTCAATTTGACGGAACCATCTTCGTTACGCAATAACTTATAACCGTAAATATCACCGTAAGAACCTCCCTCTTTCAACATAAAACGGAAACCGGAACCACTACCGATCTGTACACCATCAGGAAGACGGGAATCCAGTTCTTTTATTTTATTATGGTTATAAGACATATTCAGCTCAGTCTTCCAACTCCAATCTTTTGCAAAATCCCAACGATAGCTGGCAGAAGCTTCAACACCCTGGTTTTCTATGTTACCGGCATTGATATAATAGCTTGAATATCCTGAAGCTAACGGAGCTGCAATAGAGAAATACTGGTTTTTATTATTTGTCTTATAATACGTAACATCAAAATTGAAACGGTTATCAAACATAACCAAATCGACACCGAACTCCATTGAATGCATCTTTTCCGGTTTCATTTCCGTAAACGGTTCACTGGTATTCGGTTCCAGAGCCCCAAGATTAATACCATCCAACGGATATGTAATGTATGCCGGCACGTCATTACCTACAATAGAATATGAACCGCGGAACTTCAATAGATCTATCTTTTCACCCATCGGGATCATTTCATTCAGCAAAGCCGTTACACCAACAGACGGGTAAAAGAAAGAGAAATTGTTAGTAAAGGCCAATGTAGAAGACCAGTCGTTACGGCCGGTAACATCCAAATAAACCATTCCGTTATATCCGAACTGAACAGTACCGAAAACTGAGTTCAACCGTTTGCGAGGATTGCTTGTACGCTGATTACCATTACCTGCAATATTTTCAGGCACAAAATAATTTGCCTCAATCAAGCCTAATTTATCACTATCCAAAATCAAATTCTGAACCTTCGAATCCATAAAGCTTGTACCCAAAGAAGCATTCAATTCCCACTTTTCATTCCAGGTTTTATTGAAGTTGACCATAAAGTCTCCATAAAACTGCTTTGCATCAAAACGTTCCTGACGGTAGCGTCCCTTGCCACCTGGAGCCCACGTAGTCGTTGTAGTTGCATACCATTTGCGTTCGAATCTGTCGAATGTATTATCTACGCTCAAACGTCCCTGTACATTCAGGTAATCAGTAATTTTCAGCTTTGCAGTAGCAGATGCCATAATACGATCACGTTTCTCTTTGGATGTGATACGGTTCAGTACCCAATATGGATTGGCTGTAAAATCATCTAACGGGGTATACCAGTTCTGGGCATTCCAGTTCTTTGAGCCATCGAATACTTCGAAATTATTCTTATAATAGTCCCAGTCACCATTAGCGGGGAACGTGTAAGCACCCGTCAAAGCATTATTATAGGTACCACCGTGAGGACGGTTTGAAGCCTTCTGAGTAATATAAGACAAAGTTGCATCAATCGTCAGCCTATCCTGGAACAATTTGAATGATTCACGGGCAGTCATGTTATGACGATAGAATGTATTTTCCGGCATCATACCAATGGCAGAAGTATTCGCATATGAAAGGAAACTCTGAGCCTTCTCAGTACCGCCGTTAATTGTAACAGAGTTGATATAGGTCGAACCTACACGAAAGAAATCATTCAATCGTTCTTTTGCTTTTGAATCATTGTCTGCGATTTTTTCACCCCAACTCATAGCACTCAGTTGATCACCCGTTTTCACAGCCCCATAACGTCCTTGTAACTTCGGTGCTGTTAACGGAGTTTCCAATGTAATATTAGAAGAGAAATCGACCCGGGCTGCACCTTCACGACCTTTCTTTGTCGTAATCATAATTACACCATTAGCGGCCATACTACCATATAATGCAGCAGCCGATGCACCTTTCAAAACGTTCATGCTTGCAATATCGTCTGGGTTCAAATTCGACAGAGCATCTCCCCCGTCTCGTCCTTCATACTCCCCGGCTTGCTGAGTCGTCTTCGGATTGTTCATCGGCATACCATCGATCACAATCAACGCCTGGTTGTTACCATATACAGATTTATTACCGCGCAGGATAATCTTGGAAGAACCACCTGCACCCGAAGAGTTCGGGGTAATAACCAAACCTGCAGTTTTACCCTGCAAAGCATTGATCATATTCGCATCTTTTGCACGTGTTAATTCCTGATTGCTCACCTGCTGAGTTGCATAAGTTAACGATTTAGCTTTACGCTGGATACCCATGGCAGTTACAACAACCTCTTCGATCTTTTCTGAATCGGAGATCATATCTACATTAATAACAGAACGGTCACCAACAACTTCTTCTATCGTCGTCATTCCTATGTAAGAAAATTCGATAGTTGCATTGTCACCAACCATCAACGTGTACTTTCCGTCCAAATCGGTAACTGTTCCGTTTGTCGTCCCTTTTTCGACAACATTACATCCAATCAACGGCATATTTACCTCTTTTTCCATAACGACACCACTCACTGTCTTTTGTGCCCAAAGCACATTGGTACATATTCCTATGCAGAATAGTACTAGCATAACAAAGCTCTTCCTCATAAAGTTAGATTGTTTAGATGAGTTAATAATAAAAAATTTCATAATACTTAATCCTAAGTTTAATAAACGATTTAACATTTTGCCAGGTTTAACCAGCCACAAGAACATAGTTCTATCAGAACTTACGTAATATTCACATTTCTCCGTCTACAAAACTATAAAATTGTAACAGAACTAAACAATATTTGTTCAACTAAACACTTTAAATTTATTTATCTTAACATAAATAAAGCATGTCTCCCTACACGCTCAATCTATAATTAACATGAATTTGATATTATCTACCATAGTTCTGATAGAACTATGGCATTTACCATTTATTTGAAGCCTTTATTCTCCGATTCTCCCCTAAAATACCTACCTTTGTAAAAAGACATTAATACAGAACTATGAACTGGACCCAATTACTTTCAGGCAAACGTTTCGGAATGGAAGAGTATCATGAACGCAAACATGAGCGTACTGATTTCCAGCGGGATTACGACCGGTTAATTTTCTCTTCCCCTTTTCGCAGATTACAGAATAAAACGCAGGTATTTCCCCTTCCAGGCAGCATCTTCGTTCATAACCGTTTGACGCATAGCCTGGAGGTTTCCTGTGTAGGCCGTTCATTAGGAAACAACGTAGCCAAAGGATTAATGCATAAGTATCCCGACGGAAGTATCAATTTTCCGGAAATAGGTTCCATAGTATCTGCCGCCTGCCTGGCCCATGATATGGGAAACCCTCCTTTCGGACACTCGGGCGAACGAGCCATTTCCGCTTATTTCTCTGAAGGAAACGGCAGTTACCTGGAAGATGAGATACGTTCTAACGGTGGCCGCTGGGAAGATTTTCTTCATTTCGAGGGAAATGCCAATGCCATGCGTCTGCTTACCCATCAGTTTATCGGGAGACGCAAAGGGGGATTTGCCTTAACATACAGCACATTGGCTTCCATCATAAAATATCCTTATGCTTCGATCTACTCCGGAAAGAAAGGGAAGTTCGGTTTCTTCCAGTCGGAAGAAGAATCTTACCTGCGCATAGCGACAGAACTGGGAATAAATAAAAATCCGGAAGATGCGAACAAGTTTGTCCGTTATCCGCTGGTCTATCTGGTGGAAGCTGCCGACGATATCTGCTATCAGATCATGGATATCGAGGATGCCTGTAAACTGCATATCCTGACAACGGAAGAAGCCATCCAGCTTTTATTGAACTTCTTTGAAGGGGAACGCCTCGAGCGCATCATCAAAGTTATGAAGATGGTAGACGATACCAACGAACAGATCGCCTATCTCCGTTCCTGTATCATCGGATTGCTGGTAGATGAATGTTCACGCGTCTTTCTGGAAAATGAAGAAGGAATACTTACCGGCACTTATAATATACCTCTGATCGAGCAAATCAGCACGAAAGCCAAAGAGGCTTATGAAACCTGTTCCAGAACGGCTTATAAAAAGATTTATCGTGCCAAAGAAGTGCTCGACATCGAACTGGCCGGTTACCATATCTTCAGCCACCTTATCGACAGCCTGACAGAAGCGGTTATGAACCAGAGCCATGCTTACAGCAAGCTCCTGTTGCAACGCATACCGGAACAGTACGACACCAATGCCCCTACCACTTACGGCAAGGTACAATGCGTGCTTGATTATATATCAGGAATGACAGACGTGTATGCGCTCGACCTGTACCGTAAGATCACAGGGATGAGCCTTCCGGCCGTATAATCAATACTCTTCGCGGTATTTACCTTCTTCCTTGTCTTCGAGGATACTGAGGTAACTCTTGTAGCGCGACTCGCTGATGTAATTTTCTTCGAGCGCTTTAAGCACCGCACAGCCCGGTTCATGCCGGTGTGAGCAGTCGCTGAACTTGCAGTCAGCCGAGAACTTGAATATTTCGGGGAAATAATGGGATATTTCGGCCGTCTCCATCTCAATCGTACCGAAGCCCTTGATCCCCGGAGTATCGATCAGGTAACCACCTTCCGGCAACGGGATCATTTCCGAGAAAGTGGTGGTATGCATCCCTTTATTATGATATTCGGAGATATCGCCCGTCCGAAGGTTCACACCGGGAACAAGCTTATTAATGATCGTAGACTTACCGACCCCCGAATGGCCGGATAAAAGCGTGATCTTGTCCTTCAGTTCGGCCTTCAACTCCTCCAGTCCCTCACCCGTCTTCGCACAAAGCGTAGAGCAAGGATAACCGATCGTAGTATACAGGTTCATCATCGCGTCAAGATATTCTTTTTCTTCTCCTTTATAACGGTCGACCTTATTGAAGATCATTTTAACCGGTACGCGGTAAGCTTCGGCAGTAGCCAGAAAGCGGTCGATAAAAACAGTTGTGGTAATCGGATAATTGACAGTGACGATCAGCATTGCCTGATCGAGATTAGCAGCAATGATATGCGACTGTTTCGACAAATTGGATGCCCGGCGGATGATATAGTTCTTCCGGTCTTCAATATGGGTAATAAACGCCGTGCCTTCGTTATTGATATTGATATCGACACGATCGCCCACCGAGACAGGGTTTGTGCTGCGGATCTCTTTCAAACGGAAGTTACCTTTTACTTTACTCTCCACATCACGGCCATCGTCGGTACGCACGGTATACCAGCTACCTGTATTTTTTATTACCAGTCCTCTCATTCCTTCTTAATTGTCTTATATAAAAAAAGAAGGGCGAAAATTGTTTCGCCCCTACAAGTTATACTGTCATTATTTCTTTTTCTTTAGCAGCGTAGAGGTCATCTACTTTTTTGATAAACCGATCGTGTATCTTCTGAACTTCCGCTTCAGCATCTTTTGCCACATCTTCGGGAGTACCATCCGCTTTCACACTTTTCTTGATCGACTCGATAGCATCACGACGGGCATTACGAATACTGATCTTAGCTGTTTCAGCTTCCTGTTTAGACTGTTTCGCCAACGCACGGCGACGTTCTTCCGTCAGTGGAGGAATACCCAGACGGATAATCTCACCATTATTTTCAGGAGTGATACCTACTTCCGAGTTCATGATCGCTTTCTCGATCTCCTTGATAAGCGGCTTTTCCCACGGGGTGATGATGATGGTTTTTGCATCCGGTGTATTTACCGAAGCAACATTAGTTAGAGGAACAAGACTTCCGTAATAAGGCACCTTCACGCTGTCAAGGATTTTCGGATTAGCCTTACCGGCACGGATGTGAGCCAACTGATCGTCGAGATATTCAATCGCAAACGTCATTTTCTCTTCTGCGGCCTGTACATACTGCTTTATTTCTGCCATAACTGATTATATTTTTGTTTCTGTTTTTTTCAATAAACAAAAGTAGTAAAGTTTTTGAACCTGACAAACAAAATGCTTTTTTAGCGGTATAATTCAATAGCATAAAGCGTGTTGGAAACGAATACTCCCTATCCGCTTACATAACTGTACCGGATAGGGAGTACATTTATTCATCCCGAGAGTTGTTTCATCAGGGAGAAACAACTGTTTCACTTAGGTGGAACAAGTGTTTCTCCTAAGTGAAACTCTCATTGCTTCAGCTTCGGGCAGAGGAAAGCCAGGTACAAGACTCCGACACTCAATACGATCACCGCTCCCAGCTGTGAAGCCATTGCATCCGACAGGAAGCCCATAAAGAGCGGGAAGATCGTTCCGCCGAACAAGCCCATGATCATCAGGCCGGATATTTCATTCTTGCGTTGCGGCATCGATTGGATGGCCTGCGAGAAAATAATGGAGAACACATTGGAGTTGCCGAACCCGATCAGTCCTATACATATATATATAACTTCTTTGCTTTGGAAGATGGAAAGGCCGACCATAGCCGCCAACATCATTAGAACACTGATACCGAAAAATACCTTTGCCGACATCCGCGTCAGGATAAAAGCCCCCAGGAAACAACCGATCGTACGGAGAATAAAATAGAGACTGGTTGCGAACGAAGCTTCGTGTAGTCCCATTCCCAGACGTTCCATTAATATCTTGGGAGCGGTCGTGTTGGTTCCCACGTCGATACCGACATGACACATGATCCCGATAAAGCACAGCAGGATAAACGGTTTACCGAGCAAGGCGAAGCATTCGCCGAACGTAGAGGGCTTCCCTTCCGGCTTCTCCTCTTCTATCTGCGTAGCTCCAAGCAGAAGAACCGCAACGACGGCTACCACCATATAGATCGGGAAAAGTATCCGCCAGCCCATACCGAAGGAAGGGATGGCCGCCGTAGCTCCCCACATGGCGATATACGGAGCCAGGAAAGAGGCGATCGCTTTCACAAACTGGCCGAACGTAAGGCTGCTTGCCAGTTTATCGCCACTGATCACATTCGACAACAACGGGTTAAGTGATGTCTGCATCAAGGCATTACCGATACCCAGCAGAGAGAAAGAAAGTAGCATCAGCGTATAACCGTCACCAAAGATGGGAAGAAGCAGTGAAAAGAAAGTCACTACCAGACTGAGCAACACGGTTTTCTTCCGTCCGATGCGGTTCATCAACATTCCTGTCGGCACCGAGAAGATCAGGAACCAGAAGAATACCAATGAAGGGAAGATATTCGCCTCCGAGTCGGTCAGGTTCAGGTCTGCCTTTACATAGTTGGAAGCGATACCTACCAGATCCACAAATCCCATAGCGAAGAACGCCAGCATGATCGGGATCAACTTAATATAGAGTCCTTTTTCTTTCATGATCAGTTTTTATTGGGGTATTCCGGCCACGCACCTTCCTGGGTACAAACAAACGCTGCTGTTTCTACCGCTGCCTGATGGGCTTCGCGCAGGGATTTACCGGTTAATATGGAATAGATAAAAGCTCCGGAGAACGAGTCGCCGGCACCAACCGTATCGGCTACCTGCACTTTGGGAGTCGGGATGGTGGATGCCTCATCAGCGGTATAGATAGAGCTGAAAGAGCTTCCGGCAGTCAGGATCATATAACGCAGGTTGTATTTACCGATCAGCTGGCGGCATACTTCCTCATTCGTGCCTTCCAGGTCGCACATCGTACGTATCAGCACCAGCTCGTCATCATTGATCTTGAACACATTCGCCTTATGCAGCAATGTTTCGATCAGTTCCTTCGAATAATACGACTGGCGAATATTGATATCGAAGAAGCGCAAGGCATCTTCGCGAGCATAGGATAATAAAGTTAAGATCGTTTCCCTCGAAGCGGCAGAGCGCAAGGCAAGCGTTCCGAAACAGATTGCATCCGCTTTCTTCACCAGGTCGATCGCTTCCTGTGTAAGAGGTATATAATCCCAGGCTACACCTTCGATGATGGTATAAGTCGGGATACCATCTTTCAGTTCTACCATGACACTTCCGGTAGGATGTTCCACGATCCCCAGGCTATTGGAAATATGGCTCTTTTCCAGTTCCTGGATGATCTCGGTTCCGGATACGTCATTTCCTACGGCACTGATCGCATATCCTTCCGCTCCCATCTGGGTAGCGTGATAAACAAAATTGATCGGAGCTCCTCCGGCTCTCTTTCCTGTGGGCAGCACATCCCATAACAGTTCGCCGATCCCTACAACTATTGGCTTGTTCTTTTTCATCATTTATATGTTTTTTATTTCCAGATTGAACGTATTTCAGTAATTTTTCCATCGACCAGCTCCACATTACCATTTTCGGTAAAGAGTTCTATCGTATCAAACGGTTCCGAAGGATAGAATACATCCGTCACGACAACGCGCCCTCCTGCTGTAAAGAACTCGACGGAAGCAACATCTATCAGCAATGTCCATTCGACTTCCGGAGTATTCACGATATAAGGTACCGAATGAACTGAGGCGAACTTATCAGAGAATACCTCGCCGACTGCATTTGTACGGTCTACGTAGAACAGCTTGTCCACATTCTCATAGCCGATAGTTATATATTCGCCTTTGTTGTTTTTCAAGCGCACACCATAACGGGATGCAAAGCCCAACTGGGTATTATCCTTCTGATTAAACGTCAGCTTGATCTCTATCGGGGCTTTCCCGAATTCGAACTTATCGGATAAAAGGGCTGATTTACTGACCTTCATAGCATCGAGGGTGACAGACTCGCCGTATAAAGCATCCAGTTCTTTTACCGGTTCGGAAGTCAGCAAATAGATCGACTCGTCTTTTACCAGTCCCAGTTCACGTGGGAATGTGGCAGCACCACTCCATTTCACACACGGTTTTGCACCGGCATATTCCCAGTTGTTCATCCAGCCGATTAATATCTGTCTGCCGCCGGGCGCATCCGACCAGGTTACTCCGGCATAATTATCTTTGCCATGATCCATCCAGAAGGTTTTCTTCTGGTCGCTGGAAAACGTCTTACCATCAAAGTCTCCGACAAAGTATTGAGTAGCGGAACCGCCTGCCGGGCCACCGGGGTTAATATTAACCAGCAACACCCATTTGGTTTCGTCCGAATCTTTTACCTTCAGAGGAAGCAGGTCGGGACATTCCCAAACACCATCGTGGCAACCCTGCCCTTTACCGAACTCGCTCAGGAAAGACCAGTCTAGACAATTCTTAGAACCATAGAAAGTGATGGTTTGTCCGGATGCCACAGACATGATCCACTGTCCGCTCTCTTCATGCCAGAAGACTTTAGGATCGCGGAAATCGCGGATACCGGGATTCTTCAGCACCGGATTCTTATCATATTTTATCCAGGTACGGCCTTTATCGATACTGTAAGCCACGCCCTGCGATTCGATCTCTATCTGTTTCGCCTGCTCTATATCCGGGTTATGATAAGTGAAGAAGGCTACTAAAGGTGGATTCTCCGCAGTTCCGAAACCGGACGTATTCTTCCAGTCGACCACTGCACTACCCGAGAATATATATCCCAGACTATCGGGATAAAGGGCGATAGGCATGTGTTCCCAATGCACCAGGTCTTTACTGATCGCATGCCCCCAGTGCATCGGCCCCCACACGGATGCTTCAGGATAATGCTGATAAAACAGGTGATATTCTCCTTCATAATACACCATGCCGTTCGGGTCGTTCATCCAATGTTCTGCCGGTGAGAAATGGAACTGGGGACGATACTTTTCCTGAAACGCGGCGATATTGTCCCCGGTTTCAGCTTTCGGTTTACTATTCTTACACGATATCATGCACAGTATAACAACTATTGGTATTGTCAGATATAAAACATATTTCATCAGAATAATCCTTTCATAAACAATTAATAATACAATTTACTTCCAAATAGACCGGAGCGTGTACACTTCCAGGTTCTTTACTTCGATATTATTCCCCCAGAAATGGAAGCCTTCCTTATTTTTCAAATCCGGTCGGCGCTCCATAGAATAGGAGTAAGCGCCATTATCGATAAATACTTCGACAGAAGTTTTGTCCAGGATGATATCGGCAGTGATCTCCATGCCGGTCATATCTTCCGGTGAATAGAATACACCATTTACCAGATTGAAATTCATATCATAGTTCAGTAAAGACTGTCCGAATAAGTTCAATCCTGCATTTGTGGCATGGGATAGTTTGATCGTTGTGCGGATACGCAGAGTTCCTGCATCATTGTATTGCTGAAGCAGATCATTTGCCTTGTCGGCAGTCAGCGAACTCCACTGGTTTGCTTTTGTCTGCAACTGTTCAAACTCTTTAATTGGTTTGCTGAACAGACGAACGCCGTCTTTCGTAGTACGCAAAGATAATTCCGTCGGAAGCAGCATCATACCGTTAAAGGGCATTCCCGGATGAGAGATACGTCCCCATCCGATCTGTATCCTGCGTCCGTCGCTCTCCGGTATATTGGTAAATGTCTGGGCAGCATAGATAGAACCGGTTGAATAATAATATTTACCAGCCTCCGGTGTAAACTTCTTTCCATCGAACGATCCGATCATATAAGTACCGGAAGCGCCATACATCACCCATTTGGTATTATTCTTATTTCCATCGACAGGCAGCTCGAATAGTTCAGGACATTCCCAAAAGCCGGTTATATGGCTCTCGAAAGTCCAGTCTTTCAGGTTGTCCGAATTATAGATCGAATGGCCGTCACGCTCATTCAGTACAAGCACCCACTTGTTGGATGGTTTGTGCCAGAACACTTTCGGGTCGCGGGTATCTTTGCTGTTCCACTTCGCCTTGGAGTCGATCACCGGATTTCCCTGATATTTTGTCCAGGTACGTCCTTTATCGAGACTGTAAGCAATACATTGTACCTGCTTTTCGGGATTATCGGCCGTATAAATCGCTACCATAGCCGGAGTGCCTTTCTTACCGAAGCCGGAAGTATTGTCATAGTCGATAACGGCAGATCCGGAAAACATGGTGCCATGTTCGTCGGGATAGAGGGCGATAGGCAATTCTTCCCAATGTATCAGGTCTTTACTTACGGCATGCCCCCAATGCATATTGCCCCAATCGCGTTCGTACGGGTTATGCTGGTAGAACAGGTGATATTCACCGTCATAATGCAACAGGCCGTTAGGGTCGTTATTCCATCCCCTGCGCTGAGTATAATGGATTTGCGGACGGTTGGTCTCGGTATACATACTATCCTGTCCTGCAATTTCGTCTGCCTGATAGATCTTGTTTATTCCGGCTTTATTCCCGTTATAGGATATTTTTATCTCTTTATTCTTCAGGGCGGACATATCGCAGAATACCCAATAATCCGGATTTTCGGGAGCCAGACGAATATCGAACGCCCGCTCCTGCTTACCGCCGACGTCAAAAGTCATCACCGCCCGGTCAGTCTGATGCGAAACCGGAAGGTTGAGATACTTCTTCGTGATTTTCATTGTCAGATCTTGTGCTTCTACCGTAGAGATACAGGTCATCAAAGCACTTGCAAGAATTAATACATTTCGAGTTCTTACTTTCATGGTAAATAAGGATTTAAAATAAAACAATAGTACTATTTATATTGGTCATAAACAGGACACCAGCGACAAAAGCAAATGTCCTGTTTATCGATTGATTAATTTTACCAGCCATAATTTTGCTTGTATAGCTTTTTGCTAAAATTAATCTGATTTTTCGGGATGGGGAAATATTCATCTTTATTTTTAGTAAACTTCGCTTCACCCATATAAGTACGGCGGGTTCTTTCAACTTCAAAGTATTTATTTACAGTCTCCGCAGCAATACCCCAGCGTACCAGATCGAAGAAAGTCGAACCTTCCTGCGACATTTCCAGACGACGTTCCCAACGCAAAGCCTTACGGGCGAAATCTTGTGTCCATTCCGGACAGTTCTTACCCGGTTGATAAGTTGCAATATTGAATTTGCCTGTAGGATCGCCCTGTACATCCACTAACTTAGCTGTACTGTTAGCCGCTCTTTCACGAAGGGCATTGATCAACGGAAGCGCTTCTGCCTGACGTCCCAACTCGATCAGGGCTTCTGCCTGCCATAGCATCACATCGTCGTAGCGGATAATATCACGGTTCTTGGAACTCGACATAAACGGAGAGGCAAAAGCGAAACACGGACAATCAGGTAAAACTGTTTCCTTCATAGACATAAAGCTACCGTAGGTATTCGGATCGCGCGTCCAGCTCGTTTCAAAAATAAACTCAGGGTTATATTTATAAGGAGCCCCCGGAATGGCAACCGTATGATTCAAACGCGGGTCGATATTTGTGGCAAGCAAATCGTCAGCAGTCTGTAAATCATGATTATTATAAGTATCGAACAGTGGCAATCCGTTTTCATCTGTCTGGAAAGCATTCACCATGTTCTGTGAAGGACTATGGAAACCACAGCAACCATATTCCGGATTCATCGGATAATTCAGCATAGCACCCCAATCCAAACGGCCACGTAACGTTCCATCGTTCACTGAAAACTGAACTGCGAATATCGACTCCGGCCCATTTTCTGTTTCGCAAAGGAAGTTATTGGCAAAATCAGAAGCTAACGAATACTTACCAGACAATCCCTGGCAAAGAGTAACAACTTCCTGCAGTTTTGTTTTATCGATATTCACAACATTATGCTTTTCATCCTGTTCGTAAGCAGCATACAGAAGAGCTTTTGCCAGATAAGCTTGTGCCATCCCTTTATTTGCCCGTGCCAGATCATCGTTTTTATCAGGCAGGTTTTCCATTGCAAAACGGAACTCGGCAATAATCATATCCCATAGTTCCTTATCCGTGTATTCGACGTTCGATATCGTAATATAATCGTCTGTCTTATCATTTTCATCAATCCACGGCATTTGTTTAAACAAGATCTTCAGATCGAAATAGAAGTTAGCACGTAAGAAACGCATTTCAGCTTCACGAACTTTCTTTTTAGGATAAGCCTCTTCCGAAATTGCATGAATACGTCCCAAAGCATCATTTGCACGGGCAATCGCGATATATTGCGAATACCACTTCTTATCCAGGTAACCATTATCGTCACGCAGATAGACAAAAGTCTCAAACATATGGAAATCACCCATATCACCTGTTCCGGCACCTCCTTTATAAGCATCACCGCTACGCAAATCCCCGTAAGGCCAGTAAGCATTAACACCCTCCTGATAGTTATCGTTACCCAACATGGAATAAGCCGAAATCACCATCTTTTCTATATTATCTGCCGTATTCAGGTTATCCGAATCGGCTACCCCCTGTGGAGCTTCATCCAGAAAAGAATCACAAGACATCATCGGGAGTAATAAAGCTGCTCCGAAAGCTATATATTTTAAAGTTTTCATAATTGTATAATCTGATTTATTAGAATGAAACATTGATACCAAAAGTAAAGGCTCTCGGAACCGGATAAGCAAAGTTCGGAGTTTCCGGATCTGCTCCCGTAAAGGCATTATCGCCCCAGCCTTTCTTGATTGTCAGCAGGTTCTGACCGGACAGATAGATACGTGCGCTTTCCATATGGGCAGCTTTCAGTATATGATCCGGCAAACGGTAACCAATTTCAATATTTGCTAATTTCAGGAAAGAAGTATTTTCCACGAAATAAGTAGAGAAACGTCCTTCATCATTTACATTATTTGCAGAAGCTGCCGGAATAGTTGAGCTTGTATTATCCGGACTCCATGCATCCACCAGACGTCTTCCGTAATTCTGCCCTCCGAAAAGTCCAAAGAAATCCGTAAATGTTTTCTGACCGTTATTTGCATGAGAACCGACCTGTCCGTTCCAGAACATAGAGAAATCAAAATTCTTCCAACCTGCATTCACATTCAAACCATACAAGAACTTCGGGTCTTCTACACCTAACCAGGTACGGTCTTCATCATTGATCTTTCCATCATCATTCAAGTCTTTGTAACGGATACGGCCAACACCTTTACCCGGTTGTTCCACGTGGTCTGTTACTTCTTGTTCATTCTGGAAGATCCCGTCAGCCACATAACCGAAGAGAGATTTCCAGGGACGTCCAAGAATAGTCTGGTCGTTACCATTACCCGGATAAGAATTGATTACATCTTCCGGCAATTTTGTGATCTTATTACGATAGCTGGCAATATTACCGGTGATATTCAAGTCTACTTCACCTACTTTTTGATTATAAGTCAGCATGAATTCAAATCCACTGTTCTCCATGCTTGCACCATTCACCCAACGATCACCGCCAAAGCCTATTGTTGCAATATAAGGAGGTTTAACCAGGATATCATCTGTTTTCTTATAGAAATAATCGATAGATCCGGTAAACATCTGATTAAACACACCGAAATCGATACCAGCATTATTCTGAGTAGTTGCTTCCCATTTCAGATCCGGATTAACGCGTTGCGTACGGATAAAGCCGGAAGGTAATTGTCCTTGCCCTGTTCCGGTAATATCATAAGCTGTACCCTGATCGCGTCCCCAGGTAGCATCTGTATAATAACGAGCCTGATACAGACCGTAAGAGGCATAGTTATCGATTTCCTGGTTACCTGTTTTACCCCAACCGTAACGAAGCTTCAAGTCTGAAACAATATTTTTAGCTCCTTCAAAAAAACCTTCTTCACTGACACGCCATCCCAAAGAGAATGCCGGGAATGTACCCCAACGGTTATTTTTACCGAAACGGGAAGAACCGTCACGACGTACCGTTACAGAAGCCAGATATCTGTTATCGTAGCTATAATTCACTTTTCCAAAGAAAGAAGAAAGAGCGTAAGAAGTTGCTCCACCGGCATTACGCAAGTTTCCGTCACCAACCGACAGATACATATAATCTTCATTTTCCAGCAGGAAGCCGTCACGACCGGCCGACATATCTTCAAGTCTGTATTTCATCATTTCCTGACCGACCAATATATCGAAGTTACTCTTACCTAAATCAACTTTATATTGTAAGGTATTACTCAATACCCAGTTTCCGCCATAGTTTGTATATGTATTCAAGCGGGCTGTCTTATCCGACATGAAACCTGACTGGTAAGTCTTTTGCATATCGCGTTTCCACCATCCGGTATAATCGATACCGAATTTAGAACGGAATGTCAGGCCTTTCAATATATCAACACTCAGGTTCACATCCCCGAAAAGGCGGAACACATCTTCGTGATTTTGTTTGTTATCTTCAATCAAACGAACCGGATTCTGACGGTCGCTCATATTACTTGCCGGGCCTCCCCAACCACCGTCCAACGAATGAACCGGTACGATAGACTGGATATTCTTTGCATTTTCCTGCAGACCTTTGCCATCCAACGTAGAACTACGCGTCTTAGACAGGGATAGATTCTCTCCGATAACCACACGGTCGTTAAACAGTTTATAGTCACTGTTGATACGGGCTGTAATACGGTCAAAATAAGTGCCTTTGACTGTACCGTCATTTCCATAATAATCTGCAGAGAATAAGGCACGTCCTTTTTCATTACCGGAAGTAACAGTTACATTGTAATTCTGAATAAAACCGGTACGGCTGATTTCCTTTACCCAATCCGTGTCTGCTGCACGCATCACAGGATCACCTGCTACATCCAGATATTCTGGAAGGATCATTCTATTTAAAGTCGGTTTGCCATTATTCCAGGCAACATCATACATATAAGTATAGGGATTCATTTTCTCATTAATAGATCCGTTACTTAATGTAGTAGTATTCAAAACGGAGCCATCATTTACCCCTGCACGGAAATTCACAAGTCCATACTCTTCCGTATTTAACAGATCAACTGAGCGTTGCCACTGCTGGGCAGTCAGAGAAGCACGGAATTCAACATGCGTTCCACCTGCTTTTCCTTTTTTTGTTGTTACGATGATCACACCGTTAGCGGCACGTGATCCGTAGATAGTAGCTGCGGAAGCATCTTTCAACACCTGGATAGACTCAATATCAGAAGTTGCTATCTCATTCATCGAACGGGTACTGGGAATACCATCGATGATATAAAGCGGTTTGCTGTTTCCCAGGGTAGAGACACCACGTATCTTAACATCCACATCACCGTTAGGCTGACCGGTATTCGTTACATGGAGTCCCGGAACACGTCCCTGCAATGACTGAACAGCATTACTGGTGTTTATATTCTTTATATCATCCATTTTTACAACCGAAACGGCTCCTGTCAGGTCGGCTTTCTTCTGTGAAGAGTACCCTGTCACCACTACGTCACCTAATGCCTGTACATTTTCTTTCAGGACAATATTCAGTTTCTTGTTTTCATTTGCCGGAATTTCCTGTGTTATATATCCGATATAGCTAATCTGGATAATAGCACCTTTAGTTACTGAAAGAGAGAAATTACCGTCCATATCGGTAATTATACCATTTGTAGTTCCTTTTTCTACAATAGAAGCTCCCACAACAGGATAATTATCAGTTCCTGAGATAACAGTTCCATTGATGGAAACCTGCTGGGCAAACAAAGCTTGTGCCATAAATAACATGGTTATCCATACGCACCATTTACGTAGTTTTAATGCTTTCATTAATCTTAAATTATTTCGTTTAACAATGATTTGGTGAAAGCAAAAGTATTCCCTATGCAAGTAACAGGTGATAAAATATTCATCTTATCGTATCAAAATTGTCACATCTGTAGCATTTTAATTATATAAAGTGACAAATTTGATAGATAGGATACATTTGTTATATCAAACAAAGTAAGGAAAAATCACTGATATTCCGTTGGCGTAACATCGTACACCTGTTTAAAGCATTTGGAGAAATAAGCGGGCGAAGAGAAACCCGTCTGATAAGCAATCTCGCTTACCGTATATTGTTTTTGCTTCAACATAGCGGCCGCTTTACTCAAACGATAATTGCGCAGGAATTCGACCGGGGTCGTTCCGGTCAGTTCTTTTATTTTCCGGTGAAGATGTCCACGGGAAAGCCCCAGCGTATCGCTCAGTTTCTCGACGTTATACTCGGTATCGGTATAAACCTCTTCTATGCATTTGATAAAGTTGTTCAGGAAAACATCATCCATGTTCTTCACCTTTTCCGGCTCGGTAAGCAGCAGCTTTCCTTTTTGTAACTTTTCCAGCAACTGATCGCGCAAGCGCTTTCGCTCCTCGAGGATACGGATCATTTTAAGTTTGACGAAATTAATCCGGAAAGGCTTCTGAATATATTCGTCCGCACCTCCCGACAACCCAAAGTTACGTTGGCGTTCATCGGAAAGAGCCGTTAACAAGACGACAGGGATATGGCTGGTCGACAAATTCGTTTTGACATAACGGCATAATTCGAACCCGTTCATTTCGGGCATCATCACATCACTTAATACCAGAGATACATCTTCAGTAGCCAACACTTCCAGCGCCTCTTTCCCGTTAGCGGCAAGCAGTATATTGAAGTTATCCTGCAACTCTTCTTTCAGATAGGCTCTTACTTCTTCGTCATCTTCCGTAATCAGGATCGTATAAGGATATCTGACAGACAGCAATTCTTTCTCTACGGAATCATCCAGTTGGGCCGCATCATACGCCAAAGGAGAAATAGGAAGTTCGGTGACATAGCCATCGGTAAAATGCTCTTTTCCTTTCAACAACGTCAGTGTAAAAACAGTCTTTGACCCCGGAATACTGTCTACAACAATCATTCCATGGTGCATATCGACATATTCTTTGACCAGATGAAGCCCTATACCGGTTCCGCTGGAAGTATTTTCCGTATAGAAACGGGTAAAAAGATAAGGTATATTCTCCGGTTTAATGCCCCGACCGCTATCTTCTACCGATACCTGTATCTTATTCTCCAGTTCAGTCAGATTTATACGGATCGTTCCGTTTTCCGGGGTGAACTTAAACGCATTGGAAAGCAGGTTTATCAATACTTTTTCCATCATCACCGGATCAAACCAAAGGTTACACTCCTTAAGATCGGACGTGAAAGTAAAATCGATATGGCGCACCGATGCCATACTATCAAAGTAAGACTTCAGTTCACGGATAAAAGCGACCAGGTCGGTATTGCGTATCTTTAGTTTCTCCTGCTTATTCTCTACTTTGCGGAAATCAAGTATCTGGTTAATCACACGCAGTAGATGTTCCGCATTCTTCTGCATCAATTGCAGGTCACGCAGATAAGGAGAGTCATGCAGTAACTTCAGCAGTTTATCCAAAGGCCCCAGTATCAGGGTTAACGGAGTGCGAACCTCATGGGAGATATTCGTGAAGAATTGTAGTTTCTGTGCCGTCACTTCCTTTATCTCTGCATTTAGCTGAATGAGTTTTTCGCGTTGTTCTTCTTCTTTCCGGTTGATTTCGCGCAGTTCGTGATTTGTTTTCTTCAGTTTAAAGTTGATCACGAACGTATAAATAGAAAGCAGGATAAAGCCGATCATCAGGACAGAAATGATCAGGAAAGAGTTCTGCAGAAAATTAAAGCGGTTCAATAACGTATCGAGATTAGAACGTTGCTGTTCGATCCTTCTCTGATAGTTCAACAGACGGGCAGATTGTATCAGGAGCGTCTGGGCACTGACCTTATCGATCTCTCCGGTTTGTAAAGGAATATACTTTTCTACCGGTTCGCCATTCAGTATCTTCATAGCAGTACGGATCACCTGTTCACCACCGGTAGGATAAAGGAAAGAAGCATTGATACGCCCATCTGAAACGGCTTCAAGCCCGGCACCAGCCACGGCATCGACCCCGATGATCGGAAGTTGGCTTGCCCATTCCGGCGCCTTTTCCATAAAATATTCGCGAGCGGCGATAGCCATCATATCGTTATGCGAATACACGAAATCGACTTTGAAAGGCCATTCCAACTGTTTCAAACGGACCTTTGTCGTATCATACACCCATTCCCCTTCTACTTTCCTGAAACTCAGATCCGAGCGTTTCACCAGGGCGTCTATAAATCCCTGATGACGTTCCTGTGCCGGAGAAGAGCTGGATAATCCCCAGATTTCAAGGATAGAAGCCGAAGGGGGAAGATATCTTGCCGCATAGCGACCGGCAGCATATCCGATCGTATAGTTATCGGCACCGACAAATGTAGTGTACAAATCCGTATTCACCTTCCTGTCTGTTATAATGGTAGGAATACCCGCCCGGTAAGCCTCTTCCGCCACCTCCGTGATCGGGTTAGACTGGAAGGGGGAAATGATCAGTACATCCACCTTATCCTTAATCAACTCCTTTATCTGCCGGATCTGCGTATTGTTATCGCTATTCGCATCTTTAACGATGATCTCCAGATTATCATAATTGGATGCTTCTATCTGCATTTCTTTGACCATCGCTTGTCGCCAGGCATCATCAAGCATACATTGTGAAACACCGATCACATATTTCTTTTCCTTTTCCGAGGTACTACAACCTACTATAAATAAGGAAAGAAACAACAACAGCAAAAAGTATTTCGTATATCTCATGGTATGATAGAATTGATATGGAAATCCAAGACAAAGATAGAAAAGATCCGGAAGATATCAAGATGCACAAAAATAGGATAATATCTTTTCAGAAGGCTATCACAAATGTCGTAAACACGATAACAATTGTATCATCCTTCATTTTCAGGCACAAAAAAAGCCTCTTCCCATGCAATTATGGAAAGAGGCCGAATATCTGTTATACAGAATAGGAGACTAATTATGAACCAGCGTGCCTATATTCTCTCCGCTCATTACCTTTTTCAGGTTGCCGTTGGTGTCCATATCGAAGACAATGATCGGCAGGTTATTTTCTTTACACATGGTAGTGGCAGTCAGATCCATCACCTTCAGGCCACGGGTGTATATTTCATCATACGTGATATCGGAGAATTTAGTAGCTGTAGGATCTTTTTCGGGATCGGCTGTATAAATACCATCTACACGGGTTCCTTTCAGCATGACATCGGCTTCGATCTCGATTCCTCTTAAGGAAGAGCCTGTATCAGTCGTAAAGAACGGGTTTCCCGTACCGCCGGACATAATCACGACATTTCCTTGTTCCAGCAATTCGATGGCACGCCATTTATTATAGAACTCGCCGATCGGTTCCATACGGATCGCAGTCAAGACTTTTGCTTTTACGCCTTGTGCCACCAAGGCAGAGCTCAATGCAAGGCTGTTGATAACCGTTGCCAGCATTCCCATCTGATCGCCTTTCACACGGTCGAAACCTTTGGATGCACCACTCAGGCCACGGAAGATATTACCGCCACCAATCACGATACCGATCTGAACACCCATTTCAGCAATCTCTTTGATCTGTGCTGCATACTCGTTCAGACGAACTTCGTCTATACCATATTGTTTCCCTCCCATCAGCGACTCACCGCTCAGCTTCAGAAGAATTCGTTTGTATTGTGCCATCTTGCTATTTTTTGATTTTTAATTGTTCTTCTGCAAAAATACAGTATTTCGATCAGCAAACAATATCAGCACTGAATTATTCGGGTATTATTTAATAAAACTGTATCGTGTATGAAGCAACATTGTAACGTGCCCACCCTACATTTGCACCAGACATGAAACACGCTTTATTCCTTATTTTGAAAACACTAAGAATATTGGCCAAACCTTCTTCCTAACTTTAGCGTTTCCCTGCTACTTTCAGAGGAAAGAGACAGGGAAACGTTGTTTTGAACAATACAGACCAAACTACTGTTTCATATATAAAAGAAACCAAGTAGAATCATTTAAAAATTTAGTAGTTATGAAGAATGTATTAATAGGTATCGCTGCAGGTATTGCAATCGGTTATGTGCTTCGCAAAATGGAGGACGACGGCAAATTCAAATGTATTCATGATGACATGAGTGAATTGGCTGACAGAACAAAAAAGAAATTCAAAGATGCGGTCGACAAAGGCATCAACCAGGCAGAATATGTAGCCGACCGTGTTGAACACCTGGCCGAAAAAGCAAAACAAAGTAAATAAAGGTACCTTTATAAACGAACGAAACCCCGGTAGATTACTCTATCGGGGTTTGTTTTTTATCTGTGTCCCCTCTTCGCAGAGGTACCGACAGATGAACTTTATTTTATTACTTTAGTATTAATACGACCACTTGTTCGCCCATCGCGGGGTAATTGGTTGGAGTATAGACGCTGCACGCAACGTCTATACCAGTCAACCACGTGGTGGTAATTTAGAATTTATTTCATTATTTCTTATTTAACGATTGCTTTTACAGCAGCTTCGCCTTCTACAGCCACTACAACTACACCTGCAGGAGCAGCGATTGTAGCATTGTCAGAAGAAAGAACTGTGTTAGCAATTGTCTGACCAAGAACGTTAGTGATCACTACATTCTTGCCAGCTGCACCCTTGATGATTACAGCACCATTAGCAGCAACAACCGATACTTCAGAAGCTTCGATACCTTCGTTGGCTGTCGGAGTTGTGCAACGTTCGTCGATGTTCCACCATTCTGCGTTCAGCATACCTTCTGAAGCTGATGTGAAGCGAGCAATTACAGGTACACCATTCTGTACTTTGATAGCTCTGTATTCACCTGCATTTTCTGCAGCTGTATAAGTATCATTGTGCAAGCCCCATGCATTGTCATGGTTTTCGATGATAAAGTCACGAGCGTCTTTGTCATCTACCAAACGGAACATGAACTTATAGTTTGCATAGTCCTGAGCAAATGCTTTTGTTGCATTGTTTCCGTTGCGGTCTTTCACGTTCATTACATAAACGTAATCGTTTTCGTTCGGAGTAACCGTATTGGCTGCAGCTGCACGAGCCCATTCCATTGCTTTCAGATAATCCTTATGACCTTCATTTGTCAACGGATATTCACCGTTCTTGAATACGATCAATGTATCACCTGTGTGCATTGCATGTACGAATGACAAACGAGTGTATTGTTTTTCCCACTGATAGTCTGCACCATTCGCTGCATTATTCAAAGAGTCCTGAGCATTGATCAGATAACGACCCCAAACCTGAGCAGGTACATCCAACAGGTGTTCTTCTTTACAACCGGCATTGAATCCGTGGATCGGGCAGTATTTGCCTTCTGCTACGATTTCAGTACCTACAGCCAACATATATTGAGGACGATACGGATTACGTACATCTGCTGTATCTACATACATCGCTGTGCTATCGTTGAACTGACCACCTTCGTAACGAACACCTAGGAAGTTGATACCTTTGCCTGTTTCATTGAACTGAGCCTGGTTAGCTGATTCAAACAAATATTGTTTGTCGGCAATACGTGCACGGAAGAAGTTTGCAACACACGGAGCTGAGAACGGTTCTACACCTTCTGCAACGGCTGTCGTTTCATTACCCTTCAATTCACGATAAATGATAGACTGGTCATAGTCTACATGGAATGTAGCTACACGTTCTTCACTGCATACACCTTCAATAGAGAACTTCAATGAACCGTCACGAACACCTACACGATCTGTATTTTCAAAGTCTACCAATGCATGATAGCAAAGAGTATCGCCTTCTTCAGTAACGATCTGGTTGTTTTCTTTCAGATAGAACTTAACGGCTTCGGTAGCATTAGCTGTTACTTTATATGTATTTTCATTTGCTACATCACGAGCAATCCATTTAGCATCGTTCACCAGCTTGTTGCCATCATATACCTTGATTGTATAATAACGACGATACAGTTGAGGAGCTACAGAACCTTCGTAACCATATTTAGCATCTGCTGACGGTACCAACTGGAAGGTTGCTTTATTACCCTTAACGTCTACACGAACAGTCGTATCATTTGCTGTAGGAGCTACATCTACAAAGTTACCAAGCTGGATACCGCTGAAATAATCCATAGTCATACGGTTCAACTTGAACTGATTTTCATCTTCAGGTTTATAGTAACCCAGATATGAGTCTGTCAAGACACCGGCAAGAGGTTTAACATCTGCAGCCAATGCGTATGACAAGGTATCACCAACAGAGATTGTCGGGAATCCAAACATTGTGAATACTTTCTTGTCTCCACCTTTGTAAAGCTGGATATTTTCATACTTCATAGTCGGGAATTCACGGTTGTAGATGTTTACTGTTTGCTGTCCAACTACACCCGGATTCTGTACAACAACCCACTGAGTGCGCGGCATGTGACCGAAGTCCTGAGCTACGCCATACAACTGAGTTGTTTCTTCTGCTTCATAATCAGTATTATTACCACAGAACTTAGCTACATAATATTTGCCATTGTCATATTTCTTAGCGGCCACACCTGTAGACAGGTTGAAGAAATATACGCCAGAAGGCAATGTTGCCAGTTCATATTGAGAACCTGCGTTCAGAGTAATTTTCGTATTGATAGTATAATTATTTTCAGCCGCAAATTCCGAATTACCAACCGTTACTTCACGGTGATTGTTAGTCAATACTGCAATTTTCACCAAGTTCTGCTCTGCATTACCTGTTGCTGATGCTGCAGTATGATCTGTAGCCTTCGGAGCACTATAATTCGTTCCAGCAGTCAATACCAAATCACGGAAGTATGCCGGTTTAGTTGTTTTATCATCATCTTCCAATTTAGCATAACCTGCTGTACGGATTGAAATAGAATCCTGTGCAGGGAACCAAACAAACTGGAAATTATAACGACCGGCCAAATCCAAACGAGTTTTATTTGTAGGAGCCAAATAACCACCATTAGAATTTTCATTAATATCCGCAAATTGCTTCAAAGAAAATTTCAGATGTTTGTTACCAGCCTGACTAGTCAAGTAAGCCGTATCCAACATCAAATATTTACCATCGTCAGCCTTCAAAGATATCCATCCGTTAGCTGTTATAGCATTCACCGTTGCAGTAGATGTTTTTTCAGCAGCAGCAGGCGTAGCCTTTGCTGTAACATCATCTGTATAAGTTTTAACAGCAGCATCAGCTGTAGCTACAGTTGTTGCTGCAGAGATCACATTTGCGACACCTGTTGTAGTGCTAGATACAGCTTCTCCCAAAATAGTTGCCGCATCTCCATCACCACGATAGCTTTCTGTATTAATATACGCCAAAACAGCAGCACGGACAGCTTCTTCTACTGCAATTTTATCTTCATCAGATTCAATGTTACTTTCACCTTCTACCCCCGATACAATAGTAGCAATATCTGTTGTTGCAACAGCACCAAGAGCCTTTGCAAAAGCCAATGCAATAGGAGCATTCGCTGCCACCTCTGCATCTGTTGTTCCTAATGTTGCACGTACTGCCTGAGCCAATGTTGCCAAATGTTGAGCGTTTTCATAAGCTTCTAAAGCAGTTGTTGTTAAAGGAGTTGCTGAAATAACACCTGTTGTAGGAACTGCATAATTATTAAACGGATAACCAACAGCTGCCACAGCTTTGTATGCTTGGTTTGTAAACAAATTCACAGCTTCCGGATTACCACCTTCCACATCCTTTGTGAAAGTCAGTTTCATCTTGCCATTGGTTGCATCACCTTTCCACAGCATAGAATTCAGATCGTCTACTCCCAGTAATACAGCAGCAGGAGAAGCCGGTTTAATTTTCAAATAATTAGTAGAAGCAGTAACATCTGTTGGCAGATTCTTTAATGCATACTTTTCAGCACCAACAAAACCTCCAGCAGCAGTCAACACCAGCACAGAGTCACGTTTTTCACCAAAAGCAGCAGAAAGCGTAGTTTCTGTAAATGATTTGCTAATAGGATCCGGAGCTGAAACCCATTTCCAAACAGCAACATCACCACCCACTGTTATATTAGCAGTTGGAGCACTTATGGTTCCAGCAGTAGCCGGATGCTTTACGACAGCAGCTCCCTGCGAGTTGATAGCCAACTGCAAACCAGAAGCGTAATTCACAAATACATAAGAATAACCACCTTCTGCATTTTCCTGGGACATGATTGTCCACAATGTGGAACGAAGTTCATCTGTACTACCACCTGCTGCAGCGACTGTTTTTAACTCATACTGACTAGTCGCCGCGTTGAGGAACATACCCAACACTGTTCCAGGAGTACCAGTCTCTAATTGGTAGAAATTACCAGCTTTTACAACCTCGGCAGCTGTAGGAGCAGTAGTAAACTTAGCATAATTAGCCGCATCTACCGTTCCCATAGCACCTGCCAGCAGGACGCTGGCTACAAGCGTAGAAAACTTTTTGTTCATAATCTAAATTTTAATATTAATAATAGTGTTAATGAAATAGTTCTTGTTCAATCGTTTACAGACATCAAGTTAAATACAGTGACTAGATAAAACGACCGTTTATTCTCGTCATTCATTTTTGATTAAAGACAATTGGTAATTGAAAGAGTGAATTTTGTACAGACTTTGCTATTGTCTTGATAAGAAAGAAGATAAGAATGGAAAATATCTTTATAAAAGAATTGGTGTTTCAAAACTTATGGTTACTTTTGTAGACGAGAATAAACGGTCGTTTTCTCTAGTCAGTCCATAATTACATTATAACCATTATATTTCATAGCTTTCATCGTTATTTACAGATTAATTTTATCTATATTAGACATATTAATGTACGCGCGTACCTAATATATATAATAGTTTTTTCCCCTTGTGGTGTCATAGATGCCTGTGCAAACATAAGTCACTGTTTTTATAGCACTTACAGATGACGCCGCCTTCAAATATGGCGTCACTCATATCCTTTTAGCGCTCTTTTTGAGGACATCAGCATAACTAAACATTTTCATTGGGAAAGCTAAGGTTGAAGGATAGGACATTTTAGGAGGATTGTCCTGTATTTTATAATTGTAAGGCAGAAATTACATAATTGCAAAGCATAGGTTACATATATGAAAGGCATGCCTTACTTTTTAGTAAAGCAAGTATTACATATTCAAAATATGGGAAGAAAATGTTTAAATATAAGCTCTTTTAGGCTTACATATCCTATGAAAAGGGATTAATCGGAACGAGTCAGGACAAGACACTATTAGCAGACAACCTATTTCAGGACAAGACAGGACAAGACACAGTGATAGTTGGTGATAGATGAGTGATAGTTGAAAAAAGCAACTATCACTGACACGAAGCTTGATTATAAAGGCATCAAACAAATTCGTGATAGTGTGATAGTTGTTTTTCAAAACATGTAAGAAATTATTCTTTCGGGATAAACATACTGATGCCAACCGGGTAATGGTCGGACAGGTAATCCGTATCAGAGCCGTTGTAGATTTGAGCATCAACACAGTTAGGACGCAGGCTGTCGGTGACAAAGATAAAATCGATCCGTTCCTGCTGGCGGCGCAAGGCATCCCCTTTCGGAGAACTGACTAATATACGCGTTGGGAAGGAATAACGCTGAGCGTCAGCGGTGAACAAATAGCAAATGTCGTGCAGCGAGGCGGCCATGAAAGTAGATATTACAGCATAATTCTCCAGATGTTCGTCTGTCCAGGAAGCATCGAAAGGAGAATGGGCGTTCATATCTCCCATCAGCAGGCAGTCGGTTAACCGGTTGTCGGTTATATAGTTGACGATATTGTCTGCTTCCTGCTTGCGTTTCAAGCGATCGGACGGGTTCAGGTGCGTCACCAGAAAGTCCATGTTGAGTACTTTGCAATGCAACAGTCCATGTCCGTAACCGTCTATTTTCCGATCGATTACCTGGATCGGGGTTTTAGAAGTAAGTCCCACCGGATAACCATTCTCCTTTACGATGGCAGCGTACGGGTGGCCGTATCCGGCAGCCAGTTCTTTCAGTTTGGCTTCGGTAAAGCCACAAAGTTCGTTCAATGCCAGGACATCAGGCGATTGTTCCTTAACCCAAGCGGTAAAACGGGCGATACGGTCTTTGTCCGCACCGTTACTGAAGCCATCCATGATATTGTAAGAGATGATCTTTATCTTCTGACGATCCGTGCGCCAGTCGCGTTCGTAAGAGTTTGATGTCTGGGCATAGATGCCGGAACAAACCAGTAATAAGAAAAGAAAAAGGACAGACCTGCTGTTGAATAAACGTTTCATTCTTTTAGTTTTTATGTTTGAAAACAAAGGTATATCAAAAAGTGCATAAAACCTTTCGATATACCTTATGACTTATTTAATAACCCGGATTCTGAGGTTTCAGATTGGGGTTCTTGCTTATTTCCGTATTCGGGATGGGCAGTAAACTCATCTTCTTATCCCACGTGAAGCCTTGAACTTTCGCCCATGTCGACTCTTCGATATTCCAACGGCGCAGGTCGTAACCACGCACATCTTCACCGGCAAATTCAACACGGCGTTCGTAGCGCAGCTTCTCCATACCGTCTTCCTTGCCACTGATGGTAATATCCGGCAGAACCTTACTTTCAGGAAGTCCGGCAGGAATATATTTATCCGGATGCGCCAGGGCATAGTTGCGGGCACGGGTACGGATCTGGTTGATATACTTGGCTCCGGTCTGAAAATCACCGGTCTGTATATAAGCTTCAGCCAGATTAAGCAGGACTTCCGCATAACGCATCAGGATATTATTCAACCCTACGTTCGTTTCGTTCGGCCCATACCACAAGGTATTCTTCTGGAAGTCGACACCCCCTTCTTTATTCAGCAGCCAGTCCATCGAATAAACAAGCGGTTCGCCTGTCGTACGATGGGTAGAGACATCCAACGGCGTGTAGAAAGTGATATCAAAGCGGGGATCTCTGTTCTTCCAGTAAGCGGCCGCGTCATACAAAGAATTTACATCTTTTCCTATCGGGTTACCGTCGATCAGGGCATAAGCATCCCTCAGGTTGGCTGTCGGGTTAAAGTGAGTCGTATAAATCTCTCCACGGCAGAAACCACCTTCTACCGTCCCGAAATAACGGGTCTTCCAGTTCTGTTGGTCTTTACTGAAGGATGCTTCAAAGATGGATTCCTTGTTGTACTCATTCGTTTCCATATAAATGGATTCCATATCCGCCAACAACTCATAAACACCTTCGTCCGCCAGCTTCACCACTTCCTCACCCGCTTTGATCGCATTGGCATAATCCTGACGATAGAGATAGGCAGCCGAAAGAAAGGCATAGGCAGCTCCCGACGTTGCACGCGGGGCATCTTCCGCTCCATAAGAAGACGGCAAGTGCTGGGCGGCAAAGGTAAGATCGGGCACAATCACTTTTTCATAAACTTCATCTACAGAGGAACGGGCCGGATGCAAAGCCGCTTCATCCTTCAAATCCACCTGGGTCAGCAAGATAGGCACATCACCATACAGACGGATCAGGTGATAATACCAGTAACCGCGGATAAAACGCATTTCAGCAGCGATCCTGTTTCTATCCTTACTACTGATCTTATCGTCCGGCATATTTGAGACCTTTTCGATACCGATATTACAGCGGGCAATACCGGTATAGGCATTTACAAAAGAACCTGTTACCAGATAATTGTCGCCCGGATCAAAGCTAGCGCGGGCATAGGACGCATCGATCGAACCGTTTTGCGTACAATCATCCGAACATAAGTCACCGAATATCTGCACACCGGTCGCCCAGAAGCCGTTCAGGGTCTGCAAAGTTTTATAGCAGGCGTTGGCGGCATACACTGCCTGATCCTTATTCTGATAAAAGTTATCTTCAGAAAGTTCTCCATACGGCTCCCTGTCGAGGAAATCACTACAGGAAGACAATACGGCCATCAATGCGATTATATATATTTCGAACCTTTTCATATTCTCGTATTTTTACTGTTTAAAACTTAATATTTGCACCAATCATAAAGGTCATTGCAGCAGGGTAACTGTACGCCCAATTGTTATACTGGGCTGTTCCACTTCTTTCAGGGTCGTATCCATAGAATCCTTTACTAGTGATCGTTACCAGGTTTTCACCGCTTACGTATACTCTGAATTTATACTTACTGACCACATCGAACGAATAACCGACGGAAAGATTTTTCAGACGGGCATAGCTTGAGTTCGTCAACAGGAAGTCATTCATTTGATACATGGAATAGGCACCACCCCAGATTACAGCCGGCCACTTGCCGGGCGTTCCTTCTCCGTTCCAACGGTTTTCATACCACCATCTTCCATAGTTTATACTACCGTCGTTCACCCATTTCTCGTATGGCATAAATTGTTTCTTGCCTAAATCGCCCTGCCAGAACATAGAGAAATCGAAGTTCTTATATTGTGCGCCCAACTTGAAACCGAATGTCATTTTAGGAATTGAATTTCCCAGTATCACACGGTCGTCCGCATCTATTTTATTATCTCCATTCTGATCTTTAAACTTTATCGAGCCGACAATAGCACTACCATAGGCAGGCGAGTTGTCGATATCTTCCTGACTGGCATATACACCTTCCATTTCCCAACCATAGAATGAGTCGATCGCATAGCCGACCTTGTTGATGTAAGTGTCACGGTGGCCACCGTCACGCAGTTCCTCATCCTTACCGTCACTCAGTTGGAGTATCTTGTTACGTACCGTACTGATATTGGCTCCGACATAATAAGTGAAGTCTTTATTGATTTTATCCTGCCAGTTGATTTCCAGTTCGACACCCCGGTTAGCCACCTTAGCGAAGTTCACGTTAGGGGCTCCCAGGCCAACTGTCCCCGGAATAACCTGTTGACGAAGGATACCGGAAGTACGCTTATCGTAATATTCGGCTGAAGCCGTCAGGCGATTATCCAGCAAGCCAACATCTACACCGGCATTTGTTATAGTGGTCGTTTCCCATTTCAAGTCCTTATTCACCAGGTTGGCAACATAGTAACCCGGAACAATGCTATGATTATAGCCGCCTTGCCCCATCAGCACACTCATATTGCTCAGCGTGGCAATAGTAGGATATCTGCCTGATACGGACTGGTTACCCAACTGTCCCCAGTTCAAACGCAACTTCAGATTAGAGATAGCGGGAACATTAAAGAACTCTTCCTGGCTGATACGCCATGCACCGGAGAATGAAGGGAAGAAACCCCAGCGGTTGCCGGATGCAAAACGGGAAGAACCGTCGGCACGAAGATTGAAGGAGAGCAGATAACGGTCGGCAAAGTTATAGTTGATACGTCCGAACCAGGACATCATTGCCAGCTGGCTTTTGGCACCGCTGTTGCGAGAGTCGGTCGGATTCGTTCCACCGTTCAGTATCTGCATATTCTTGGATTCCGACACATAGTCGTAGGCTTTCCCGTAGATATCATCATCGGTGGTAAGCTGTTGAGAGAAACCCGCCATACCGTCGATAGAATGTTTGGAAGAGAATGTATGATCGAAATAAAGCAGATAATCCGTCAGCCAGGTAACATTCTTGCCACGTGTTTCTTCGTAGCTCGAACGGGTATTTCCATATTTATCGGCAATATTATAAGTCGGGGTAAACGATTTCTTTTCATAATAGTTGAAATCAAGTCCGGCATTGATGCGGAAGCGAAGAAAGTCGAATATCTTATATTCGGCATAGATATTACCCAACACCTTATAAGTACGATGATCCGGATTACTCAAATTTGCCATGTAAACGGGGTTGATACCTGTCTCACCGGGATGTTTGTCATAGCCCGGAGTTATCCCGTCTGCTTCATAAAGCGGAATGGTCGGAGAAACATTATAAGCATCACCAGCCGCATTCGATGTTCCATGCTGTAAACTGGTACTCAGATTGATACTGGTACCGAAGGAAAGACGTTCCCCGTATTTGTTATCGTTGTTGATCCTGAAGTTAGCCTTGTTGTAAGATGTGTTTTCCAGAATACCTTCCTGGTCGACATAACCGCCGGACATATAATAAGAGGAGTTCTGGCTTCCACCCTGGGCGCTGACATTCACGTTATAGGTCGGAGCGACACTGAACAGTTCCTTCCCCCAGTCGGTTCCTTTTCCGTAAGAAGCAGGATCATTTGTAAAATAGGGGGTGATATTACTTCCGCCGATCCAGCGGTTTGCATTGGCTATCGCTTCATTCTGAAGTTCCACGAATTCTGCGGCATTACACATATCCAGATACCGGGTGATGCGCTGCAAGCCGAAATAACCGTCTACAGAGATACTGCTTTTTTCAGAAACTCCTCTTTTTGTTGTTACCAGGATTACACCATTTGCCGCACGCGAACCGTAGATCGCTGCCGAAGCCGCATCTTTCAACACATTGACAGACTCGATATCGGAAGAAGAGATACTTTCCAATCCGCCATCAGCCGGAATACCGTCGATAACGACCAGCGGGGCATTATCACCAAACGTACCCATACCTCTGATACGGATATCCGAGCTTGCTCCCGGCTGTCCGTTGCTCTTCGTAATAACAACGCCCGATAATTTACCTTGCAAGGCTTGTGATACGGAAGAACTGGATACGTCTTTCAGGTCTTTTGAAGAAACGACAGAGACAGCTCCGGTCAGGTTGGCTTTCTTCTGCACGCCATAACCGACTACCACCACCTCTTCCAGATTCTGTGTATCCTCTTTCATCAGGATACGGACTGAACTCTGGTTTTTAACCGGTACTTCCTGTGCCATATAACCGATGTAAGTAACCTGAAGGGTTGCATTTGATGCTACATCGAGCGTAAAGCTACCGTCTATATCGGTGATAGTTCCGTTGCTGGTTCCTTTTTCCATCACGTTCGCACCGATAATGGATTCACCCTGCGGATCGAGCACGACACCGGTTATAGTCTTGCGGTTGGCCTGTTGCATTATCGCTAACATCCGGTCGTTATTCTTCATCAGGATAATATTGTTGCTTTTCATCGCATAAACAATATCTGTATTCCGGAAGATTGTGGAAAGTACTTCCTCTACCGTCTTCTCACGGGCATCGATCGAAACCTTGCGGTTCAGGTCAATATCCCGCTTGTCATAGACGAAATAATAGTCAGTCTGCTTTTCGATATTGGATAGGATCTCCCCGAAAGGAGTCGACTGTGCTGTTATCGTAACCTTCGCCACCTGGGAAGAAGCTCCGGTAGCAAACAGCCCTGTCACACATAAGAAAAGAGCTAAAAAGGTTAGTTTCATAATATTAATTATTCGTTTAATAGGTTTTAACAGGGCATAGCTGTCCCCATCTGAAATATTTTTCATACTTTTAAAATCTGTATTAGTTAGTACTAAGTTTAACGCAATTACACGGTATTAACTTCTTTGCCGGAAGAACGTTGGCGCGTTTTTCCGGTTTTGTGTTTACTGATGGTATCTACTTCATAGGCATTTCTTTTAAGGTTACTACTATTTGATCTATTACTATTTGATCGTTATCGTATTATTCTCTTCATCCTTTTCGTAGACAAACCGGTCTTTCAGTTGGAATACGTTCAGGATATGCTCGATGCCTTTCTTTGCCTGGAACTTTCCGGTATATCTCTTTTTCTTGAAAGCTTCGTTCTCTACGGTAATCCGGGTGTCGAAGTATAATTCCAGCTTTTCAATCATCCGGTCTACGGGTTCATCGTCGAAACAGATCACGCCGTCTTTCCAAAGCAGGTTGTCGAAATGGGAAATCGGGCCTTTCACCAACCGGTCATTCTCTACATGAACCTGTGTATTTGGTTCCAGAAGTACTTTCTGGTGTTTCGTTTCCGAATAGACTTCCACCGATCCGTTCAGCAAGGCGACTTCAAACATCGGGGCTTTGGCATAGGCCATTACATTGAACTCCGTGCCCAATACTTTTATATTATAGGTAGAGGTTTTCACGATAAATGGTTTCTTTTCATTCCGGCTCACTGTAAAATAGCCCTCTCCGTTCAATTCCACTTCCCTATCGTCTGAAGAGAAATTGTTCGGGAAAGTGAAGGTCGTACCTGCATTAAGCCACACATTGGTTCCATCGGCCAGTGTCAGCTCCACACGTTGGCCAGGCGGTACGGAGATCGTTTGCATGGCTGTCTCCGGCAACTGCCGTTTCAAATCGAATATATACCAGCTCATGCTCAACAGCAGCAGGAAAACGGCTGCGACAGAGGCTATCTTCGTAAACAACGGAAAATTCAGCCTTGTCGTTTTCTTCCGGCCTTTCATAACGTCGCGTTGTTGCCAGAGAGTGACATTATACAGTTTATGCATCGCCTGAAGCTCCGACATGTTCCTCTTGTCACTCTTCGCCCAGGCCAGCACCTGCATTTTCTCTTCTTCTGAAGCCCAACCTGTTATATATTTCTTTATTAGTTCCTGATCCATCTGTTTTGTATAAGATATAATTAGCCTTACAATCATATCGACGATTGATAGCCGTGCATCCCTAAATGAAAAGTCATTTTATTTGAAAAAAAAGAAGAAATAAAATATCGGGAGATAGTCTTTCAAGCTAACGCGCAAAGCCTTTAATACTTTCGTTATATGATATTCAATACTTTTTACGCTTAAGCCCAGTTCATCCGCTATTTCCTTATTCGATTTGTTATCAAAGCGGCTCATTTCAAAAATAAGTTGAGTCTGTTCGGGGAAAGTGGAGAGGGTGGTACGGATTATTTGCTGGATCTCAGTCGTAAAGACCTCTTCCGGATCGCAAGACTCCAGCATGGAGATACGCATATCCAGTTCCTCCTGATGGGCGGTCTTCATATGATTGAAAGCTTCTTCCCGGATCACTTCATGTTTCAGATAATCGAGTGCTTTATTCTTCAGGAGAGTCAGTAGAAAGGCATCGGGGTTGTTTATTCCTCCGCGGCGGAGTTCCGCCCACAGCTTGATAAGTACTTCAGATGTAATATCTTCCGCTACCATTTCGTTATGTACATACGACATGGTAAAAAGGAAAGATTTCCTGTAAAACCTCTTATACAAGTCCTCGAACTCTATATCTGATCTCCCTTCCATACACTTAGTGCTTTTCATAAAAGTTGCACTGACAAATATAATCTTTTACGTCAGATCAAGAAATTAAAATTCAATGATAAAATAATTACAAACTTAATTCAGGAGTTATAACGGTAGAAACTTCTTTAAATGCATAACGTCTTACTTCACCGTCATTCAGTTCGAGGATCAGATGACCGGTCGGCTCTATGCCACGGATACGCGCCTGAAAAGTTCCTTGTTCATCCCGGTAAGCATGAAAACCTTTCCCACGATACAAAGCAGCCATATAGTCGTTGCGTATCTCGTCTTCCTGCTCCCGGATCAAGCCTAGGTAGCGGTTGTAAAGACGTTCGAGGAAGCTGTTCAGTATCTCATCCAGGTCGTACTCCCGGCCTGTGATCTGCGTCAACGAAACGGGATTAGGGGCATTACTCCGGAATTCCTGCTGGTTTATATTGATACCTATACCGATAACAGAACAGAACAGGGATTGTCCCGTAAGATCGTTCTCTATCAGCATGCCGCAGATCTTCCGATCTTTCCAGTAGATATCGTTCGGCCATTTAACGGTGATGTCGTCCGTATACTGATCGAGCGTTTCTTTTACGCTCAATGCGGCGATCTGGGAGATCAGGAACTGGCGGTTGGCCGGCAGAAAGTCAGGATAAAGGATAACGCTGAACATCAGGTTCCTGCCCCCTTCCGACTCCCATGAGTTACCAACCTGTCCGCGTCCGGCTGTTTGAAAGTCGGTAACCACGACGCTTCCTTCCGGCAATTGTTCCTTACCTACCAATCCACGGAGATAATTGTTGGTAGAGGTCGTTTCCTTCAAACGGATGAAGCGCGGCATTTCATTCTCTTCACTCATCGTATGCTTCTCTTATCTTTTTAGGCAATTTGGCTATTACTTCACGGTAGGAATGACGGATCCAGTGACGGATGTCGTCATCGGACAAATCGCGTTCGAGATAGACGCCGTTCCAGTATTTCTTATTGAAATGATAAGCCGGTTCCACCGCCCTGTAACGTTCTCGTAAGTCTTCCGTATAGTCGGGATTGCATTTCAGGGCAATATATGGCTCTTCGGCATCCAAGGCCAGAAGAGCGAACATTTTATTCTCAACCTTAAAGACCAGGGAGACCTCATCGAAAGGGAAACACTCAGTCGTATTCTTCAGCGATAAACAATATTCGCGGGCTTCTTCTATATTCATACTATTCTCTGTTTTATTTATCTGCAGGGAGCGTAAAAGGCATCGTCCAGATGTTCGATCTTATAGCCGTCACCGCTCTTTATCAGTGTTATAATATCGAAGCGAACCGGACAATCCAGATTGAAATAACGGACGTACGCATCCGCAGCAGCTACGATCCGCCTTATCTTCTTATTGTCGACAGCTTCTTCGGGAGAGACAAGGAAATCCTCGGAACGTGTTTTCACCTCGACGACTATTATTTCGTTGTCTTTCAGGGCAACAATATCCAATTCGTAGTGATGCCAGTGCCAGTTCGAATGTAGAACCGTATAGCCCTGACGAATCAAAAAGTCGCGGGCTGCGGCCTCTCCGTCTCTACCTAATTTGTTTCCTTCAGCCATCTTATTAATTTGCACAAATATACTGTTTTTCTTTTTTATTTGCGCTTTCACTTGTACATTTGCACATTATGGTACAGAAACGGAAATATTCAGCTCCACAACCCAACCGTCCACGGGTACATAAGGTTACTTTTATGCTCAACGAAGAGGAGCAGAAGGCTGTCGACCGCTATCTGGCCAGATACAGCATAGAAAACAAATCCCGATGGTACCGGGAAACCATTCTTTCACACATACTCAAGACGCTTGAAGAGGATTATCCGACCCTTTTCAAGGAAAACGAAATGAGACGATGAATCCATTTAACGACGAATATTTTATGAAGCAGGCCCTCGTGGAAGCACGTGCCGCCGCAGCTGAAGGAGAAGTGCCCGTCGGGGCTGTAGTTGTCTGCAACAATCAGATCATTGCCCGTGCCCATAACCAGACGGAACGGTTGAACGATCCGACGGCACATGCGGAAATGCTGGCTATCACAGCGGCTGTTGGTGTATTGGGGGCTAAATATCTGACCGGATGCAGTTTGTATGTTACGGTAGAACCTTGCATTATGTGTGCCGGAGCGATCGGATGGTCGCAACTAAGTACGATCGTGTTCGGTGCAAGCGACGAGAAAAGAGGATATCGGGAATATGCTCCGAAAGCTTTTCACCCGAAGGCTGTTGTAAAAAGAGGTGTAATGGAGAAAGAGTGTGCGGAAGAGATGCAGAAATTCTTCCGGCAACGCCGGTAACGGGCGATCTGCTCGCCCGATTGCGTCTGCTGCTTACTTTACTTCTTCGAAGTCAACATATTCACCTTCGTCTTTTGCGAAGATCTTCTTACGGTTGGCAGTTGCATAATCTTCCTCATTGGTATCATGCGACGACTGCTGTCCGCCAGCGTAACTGCTTGTCTGACGACGTTGTTCTCCCTTCTTTCCGTTACTGCTACCGCTACCGAACAACATATTCTTAAATGTGCGCAGGATAGAGAAACCCATCAGAAAAACTAACAGGATAAAGAAGAAAAACATTACAAACAAAAACTTAAACATAATATTCGTTACTTAGTTGGTTTAAAAGAGAAACACATAGACCAAACCTCTTGTTTAGTGTCTTTTGTTAAAAATAGACAAGAGGATATAGAGAAGAATAGTTCCGGCTATACCAAGCATACCGAAGAAAGCGACGAACAAGACTGCACAAACGACTAATATATAGCGCCTTTCATTGCCTTTCCAGCCAACCGACTTGATCTTTAGCGAGAACATGGGAATCTCAGACACAAGTAATAAAGAGGTAGCCAACGCTACCACCAGCGTAACCACGATAAACAAGACATTATTAGCCTGGCTCAACGGAGCTAAAGAGTATCCGGCCGAAGCCCAGAACAGGGCGTGTGCCGGAACAGGCATACCGATGAAAGAGGTCGTCTGACGTTCGTCGATATTAAACTTCGCCAGCCGCAAACCGGAAAAAGTAGGGATCACAAAGGCCAGATAAGGAATATAACGACCTATTTCCCCTAAAGGAAGACTGGCCTGGCTCAGCATCCAGAACACGATCATACCGGGTGCAACACCAAAACTAACCATATCCGAAAGCGAATCCAGCTCTTTCCCCATCGGAGAGTATGCTTTCAGCAAACGGGCGGCAAAGCCGTCCAGAAAATCGAAAACAGCAGCAATAATGATCCATATAGCTGCCCATAACAAATTTCCCTGCAACGCCACTACAGTAGCTATGCAACCGGATATAAGACTCAGGCAAGTAATTGAATTAGGGATATGTTTTCTGATATTCATTGTTTCGTATATTTTCCGGGTCTCATTCGCACGGACATTTGCCTAATCGTGCGATCGGAGTCTGATTACCGGTAACCTTCTGATCCATTTCGATCAGGACTTCCGTTCCCACTGGTAAATAAACATCTACACGCGATCCGAACTTGATAAAACCCATTTGTTCGTCTACATGACATTTCTCTCCTACTTTGGCGTAGGTAACGATACGCCGTGCAAGTGCCCCTGCAATCTGGCGTGCCAGTACGTCTACTCCGCTCTTCGTCGTGATAACAACAGCCGAACGTTCGTTCTCTGTACTGCTTTTCGGTAAATAGGCCGCCATGAATCGTCCGTTATTATGGGAAACGTGCTTCACTGTGCCGTTTACCGGAAACCAGTTGGCATGTACATTGAATACGGACATGAAGATAGATATCTGTAAGCATTTCCGGTGAAGGATCTCATTCTCCATCACCTCTTCAATCGCTACGATCGTACCGTCGGCGGGTGCAATAACCAGTCCTTCGGAGTCGTAAGGGAAACGACGGAACGGACTGCGGAAGAAATTCAGTACCAGCAGAAAGAGAATGGTCGATGCCGAAGCAACGGAATAGAACAACGTCTCCTTGCTGACGGTATGGTATAATGCGACATTCACGATAAACAACACCGTAAACAACGTAAGTAGTAGACCTGTTCCTTCTTTATGTACTTTCATTCTTTTTCTGAAACTGCGTTTTTATTACAATCTGCAAAAGTATTCATTTTTACGGAATAACAAAACAATTCAGTTGACAATTGACAGTTCGCAGTTGACAGATAAATGAATTGTAACCATAATTATGAACAAATGTCTGTCTATTGCCGTTTATCAGCTGTCGACCGGTACGATTTTTCCCTGTTCGACATACCAGAGGAAGCCTTCCACTTTGCCATAATCCATCTGGCGGATCAGCTTCATATAGTTCTTTACCTGGCTATGATGCCGCTTATCCTGTAGGTCTCCGAATTTATAATCGACCACCACGACTTTATCGTCCGATATCATTACCCGGTCAGGACGTTTCGACAACCCCTTGCCGAAAAGGATATCTACTTCGTTCAGCACACGGGCAGTCCCATCGTACCAGGGCAGGACTTCCGGTGTATCCAACAGTTCTTCCAGACGGGCGATCAGCGTTCCTGCTTCATTTTTATTGATCACACCAGCCAGACGGTAACTTTCCACGGCCGACTCTATGTCCGCACAGGTTCGTATCTGGCTCAACACTTCGTGCATCAATGCGCCGTGTTTACGCTTTTCATTATCGAAGAAAAAGCCTTTACCGTGCAGGCGAAGTTGCAGACGGTCGTCGGGAGAAATGGAGTTGATACGGATCATTTCCACCTCTTCCGGTGCCGAACTGTCGCTCTTGGCTGCTGACGGATGCCACCAGCTACCCAATTCGAAAAGACCGGCCTTCGTATCGAAGGAAGAGGGCAACGGCATTAGCGATTCTCCCTGTTTGGTATCCGTTACTTTCCAATGCAGGCCGGCCCAGAGAGCGTCGGCGATAGTCGATATTTTTTCCACTTCTCCGGTTCCTTCGTTAATCTTTTTAGGACGCGGGGAAAAGACGATCAGCTCTTCTTTGGAACGCGTAAAAGCAACATACAACGTATTCAGGTTATCGATAAAGGCATGAAGCCGTTCGCGGAAATAGTCTTCCGCAAAGATGGTATTCCCCAGCGACTGGCTGTAACGCACCGGAACCAGATGCAGGCGGTTGAAAGGTTGCGTCTCCGGCTTGCACCAAAGGATAACGGGCTTTGTCGGCTTATGGTCGATCTCCCAGTCTCCAAAGGGGATGATCACCACCTTAAAGCCCAGTCCTTTCGACTTATGGACGGTCAGGATACGGATCGCATTCTGCGCATCGGGAGTAGCGATCGTTTTCCGATAGCCTGCTTCCTCCCACCATTTCAGGAAACGGCTCAGGTCGGCACTTTCCTTCTGGGTATATTCGGATACCATATCGAGGAAGGCTTGTACGAATACCTGCTCATTATCCTGAAAATATCCGGAGAAAAGACGGAAAAGCCCTTCGGATATTTCATACAGCGACTGGCGGGAGAGAGCCAACAATTCAGTGGCGATCTCCGGCGGGAAATCCAATCCGGAAACAGGCACAGAGCAGACAGTCCCGTCTGCTGCGTCCACCGGCTCTCCTTTCAGTATCCGGTAGGAGTATAAGGCGGTTTGTTCGTTAATCTTATCTTCGGGGTTCTTCAGATAACGCAGAAGGGCGATCATAAATCGTACCGCAGGCGAGCCGCTGACGAACAGAGCCTCATCGGATATGATATCGTAATTGTAACGGTCGGACGGGTTTTCTTCCTTGTAGGAAAGCAATTTATCCGCCACCATCGCACCTTCCATATTCGTTCGAACCAGGATCGCTATATCTTTCAGCGCATACCCATTGTCCTGCAGTTGTTCGACCACCTGCGGCAAGCGGTCGAGGGCTTCCTCTTTCCAATCCCTGTCTTCATCACCGGAAAGAAATTCGATCCTGACATGCCCGTCCTTCTGCTGGAAGGGGGGCGGTACCTGTTGATAACTCCTATCATAAGCGGACATGATCTTTGTCAGAAAAGCTGCACGCTGTTCATCGCTGAGCGAAGAGGTCAGCAGGTTTTCATTGTATGTTGTCTGTAGGATACCGGGGATGGAAGTGAAAAAGGTATTGTTGAATTCCACTATATTACGGCAACTACGCCAGTTCTCCTTCAATGTTTCTTCCGTTACCTCTTCGGGAGAAAAGTCGGTTTGCACCTGCTCGTCCAGCAGTTTCCAGTCGGAGTTACGGAAACGGTAGATACTTTGTTTCACGTCACCTACGATCAGGTTGCCACGGCCGTGCCCCAGGCTTTCTTCTATCAGCGGACGGAAGTTATTCCATTGCATGCCGCTGGTATCCTGAAACTCATCGATCATATAATGATCCACATGGGTACCCGTCTTCTCGTAGATGAACGGGGCGTCGCTGCCACCGATCACCTTGTTTAGCAGTTCGGTGGTATCGGCAATCAGCATGACATTCTTTTCTTCCCGGTAAGAAGCGATCTGCCGGGAAACGTCGGTCAGGATGCCGAGGGTATAATAATAGCGGACTATTTCGCGCGCCGTATTATAAGCAGTCAGGTTGGAGAAGAGGGCGACAATATTCTTGATACAGTCATTCAACCCGTCTTCAAATGCACAGCCGATGATCTGGCGGATTCCCTGCGGGGTTGTCTTGGCGAAACAACCGTCCAGGTTATCTGCCAGGCTGATAAACGTAGCGGAAGGATCTTTCATCTCTCCCCGTTCCAACCGTTCGAGGAAGGTCATCGGCGAACGGCTACCTCCTTTGAAGTCGGTAGTCTTAAGGGCATATTTCCCCAGTATCTCCAGTCCTCTTTCACCCAGACGTTTAGCTTCGGCTTCTACCGAACGGATGATAGAGTAGAGATCGTTCTTATAGTTCTCGAGGGCTTCCTTATCTTGTATATCTTTTGCTACTTCGTCGCTCGAAGCCTTATAGCTTTCTTTAAACACTTCGCGACTCAGCGACATGATATCTTTACGCAGGTTCCATTCGCCACCGCTCTCGATCTTGTCTTCGGCAAAACGGAGAAGCCAGCCCAGAAGTTCTTTGCTTTCCGGCTTTTCCAGGTCGGCCAGCAGGTTGTCGATAGCGGAAGTCAGTACCAACTCCTGATCCATTTCGATGCCATAGCCACCCTGCAAACCGATCTCACGGGTAAAGGCGCGCATGGTCTGCTGGAAGAAACGGTCGATCGTACTGATATTGAAAGCCGAATAGTCGTGAAGAATATCCGTTAATATCTTACCGGCCTGTTTACGTACCTGTTCCTCCGTCAACGAATAGGCAGACTTCAGGGAGTCCACATAATCGGATTTCCGGCCGGACGAGAGGTTATACAACTCCTCTACGATACGGCTTTTCATCTCATCGGTCGCCTTATTGGTAAACGTCACAGCGAGGATACGACGGTATGCGCCCGCACCGGCGAATAGCAAATTCAGATATTCACCCGTCAATTTATGGGTCTTACCGGCTCCGGCAGAGGCTCTGTAAACAGTCAGCATAATTACATTATTCTATATGATCCGGGATTTAACGTATCCCTCTTTTTGCAATATCTCAAGAACTTTCTGGCGGAGATCGCCCTGTACGATAATTTCGCCATCCTTGGCGGAACCGCCTACCCCACATTTCACCTTCAGGAATTTGCCCAATGCGGTAAGATCGTCCGTTGTTCCACGGAAGCCGGTCACCAGGGTTACGGCTTTCCCGCCCCGGTTACGTTTATCCAACGAGATACGTAAGAGTTGTTTTTCTTTGAGAATCGTATCCTCTTCCGCTTCATCACCTGTATTATATTGAAAGTCGGGGTTGGTAGAATACATCACACCCAAACGATCTTTCCAGTCATTATTCTTCATTTTCTATTATTTTATCAACATCAAAGCTACAAATAAACGGGGAAATAACAAGATGAAACAAACGAAAAATGCCGCCTGAAAGAACAGGTGGCATAACGTACTGAAATCATTCTTAAAAAAGAAAGACGATCAACGGGTGATCAACACGGTAGCATAAGCCGCAATACCTTCCTGACGGCCTGTAAAACCGAGCTTTTCGGTTGTCGTTGCTTTAATGGATATATCTTCTTCGTCCACCTGCATCACCTCTGCCAGTGTTTGTTTCATCAGAGGGATATGAGGATTGAGCTTAGGACGTTCGGCTGCCACGGTGGCATCGATATTACCAAGTTCATAGCCTGCATCACGCAACAACTTCATGGTGTCACGCAATAATATCTTGCTGTCTATATTCTTATATTCTCCGGCTGTATCGGGGAAGTGATAACCGATATCACGCATATTCGCAGCCCCCAGCAGTGCATCGCAAATAGCATGTATCAACACATCGGCATCGCTATGGCCTAACAACCCCAACGTATGTTCGATCCGAATGCCACCCATCCATAATTCACGGTCGGGCACCAGCGCATGTACATCGTAACCAAAACCTACACGTATCTTCATATTAGTTGACAGTTTCTTATCTGAACAGGTTTTTGATACCGTCCATATCGAACGAGAGGGAGAAACGCAACGTCTGGTCTAACGGGTTACTCTGAACCGTACTTACCAGATAAGCAGCATCCAACTGGAACACACTCATACGGAAACCTGCTCCGACAGAGAAGTACTGACGGTTACCTTTATTGGCATTTTCATAGAAATAACCACCACGCAGGAAGAACTGCTCGTTATAGCTATACTCGGCACCGATAGATACCATCACCTCCTGTAACTCACCTTTGAAACCGTCGGGAGAATCACTGAAAGATTTAAAAATACCGGAGATACCGGATACATCATTATATTCCAGTTTCTTTTTGTCATACTCTTCACGTTCTTCGTCAGTTGCACCTTCCTTCAGATAAGGCAGACTCGGCACCAGATATTTACTCAGGTCGACATATAGACCGATCCGGTTAAAATCGTCGATCGGATAAAGTAAACCTGTACCCAAACGAAGAGTAGTAGGCAGGAACTCATTGGTAGTTCCACCGTTATAAGATATTTTAGTACCAATATTAGACACATTAAAACCTAAGCTCCATAAAGCCTCTGCCTGCCCCAGAACCACATACTTTTCCAGATAACCGGCAATATCGGCTGCAAAAGCATTACCAGGAACACGACTTTCATCTTGCGCATCCTGTCCCATATCCGAACGGATATAGCGCATGGCTACAGCCATAGAGTAAGATTCGGATAGCTTACGGCTATAACTAACGTCGAATGCCATTTCATAAGGACTTACCATATATCCTTGATCTTCCGTATTACCGGTACTATTAGTCGGTACATCCCCCAGTGAGAAATAACGCAACGAAGCGCCTATCGCCTGCAAATCACTATCACCAATCTTATAATATCCGGAAAGGTTTGCCAAGGCAACATCGTTAACCAATTTGCGCAACCAGGGAGTATAAGATAAAGAAACACCTGCTTTACTGTACATAAAAGCATACTTGGCGGGGTTCCAGTATTGTGAGTTTATATCCGGAGTAGTAGACGCTCCATTATCCCCCATCGCACCGGCACGAGCATCAGGTGCAATAGAAAGAGAAGGTACGGCTGTATTGACCGGAGCAAATTTACTTTTATCCTGTGCCCAGGTAGTAAAGACAGCCAATAAACTGAAAACTACTATAAGTGTACTAATTCTTAAATTCTTTATCATACTATATTCCTGTTAAATACGCGGCAAGTAACAAACTTACCTTACGAACATATAAACTGATTTTGTTTTACTTTATTGTGCGAGGATTATTAATTTCTTTGCTTCCGTCGCCTCCTTAGAACCACCGGAGCTGATCGCTGCACGGTATATATAAACACCCGGACGGAGCCGTCCGCCCCTGTTATTGGTCAGATCCCAGGTCACCGTATACGATTTGAAAAGCTCGGAAGAGCCTGTTTCCTCATGCCGCCATTGCAAGCGTCCAACCATATCGTAAACCATGATCCCAACAGTCAACTGGCTTTCCGGACGGTTATGGAACAGATGGAAAGTCACCTGTTCGCGAGCCGGCGTAGGTGAAGCAGTCAATTCCAGCAGATACGGTTTCAATCCTTCCACTACCTCAAACTCAAACTCCTGTGTTGTCGAGTTGTTCTGTATATCCCAGACTTTAAACTCTGCTTTATGCACTCCCGGAGTCAATGCCGGAAGCAGGTATTTTACAATTCCTTCTCCGTCGCTACCCGGTATCAGTTCATAATAACTGTTCAGGTTAAAACTCAAAGACGGATTACCGTCGATGATCAGCATCATATCATGTCCGATACTGCTGCCTGTTATATTCACACCACTCTTATCCCAGAGACGGGCCACAAAGAACGGGGTCGTATTGACCTGACCGCCACTGACAAAAGTAGAATCATTCAGATAAAGTGTACGGATTTCCGGGCCGTCCTGGTCGTCGTCCGCATTATCGTCGGTACCGCCGACCCGGTAATTAAGGTAAGCACCCTGCGCCTCGACATTAGTCGTTTCATCCGAGGCATACAGGTTCATCTTTCCAAATTCGTTCGAATAGGAGATATCTTTAGGCACAGTAAAGGTGAAACTGAATTTTCCCGAACGGACGGAGTCGTTACCGATAAAGAGAATGTTCGAGTAGTCCGTATACTTGAAGGTCTTACCTATTTTATTATTATCCAGTGTCTCGTAAGAAACACGGCTATCCAGAACAGTCGGGTTCAGCAGACCGGAAAAGCCTGTTGCCACGTTTCCTTCCGGGTTCAGCACTTCACCTTCTACGGTTATTTTCTGTAATGCTTTAAAAGTAACGGGCTCACTCGTTACCGGGTTTCCGTTTATCGCCGTTATGTTCATACGATACTCCGGATAGGAAAGCTTCAATGCCGGGTCACCGATCAGGGCAAATCCCAACTTATAACGGCTTGAACCTAGACTTTGCTTGGTTGTTTTCATCACTTCCCCCAATGTCAACCGGCGCCCGTTCTTCTTCTCGAACAAATTACGGATCAGGTTATCATTGATCGTGAAGTTCGGACTGGAATAGGCCACACGGGTAGTCGTGAACAATCCGATACCGCCACTTACCTTATTCAGGAAGACCTGCTCACCGGCAGAGGTTACCGGAGCATCAAAACGGCAGAAGTCGCAAGTAGCCGTGATCCAGATCGGCAGACGGGTATAGGTGGATTTGGTAATATCACTTTCCGTCAAGACCTGTTCGTCACTCCAGGAAACTGTATTTCCGTGCCCCGTATAATTGATCAGCAACTGACCGCTCTTAAGGAGTTTCTGGATATCTGTCTTCACGACCGGATACGTACTCAGCCCTCCGGAAATATCTTTCTTATAGGCATCGAAATAAATCTTATTCACCAGAAACTCGGGATGGCTGGTATTTATATATTCTCCCAGGGCATCGGCCTGTTCCGCATGTTGTATCATATAACCATCGGCTCCGTTACCATCGTCCGCCACAAAGCAGACATTGTTTTTCCACGATCCGGTCTCCTTATTATCCATATAATTGATGACCTTATCCACCATGTTGGTCGCCTCGGTCACTGTCCGCACCGGGAAACGCCCGATACCGATATCGATCTTCGAGGCCAGCAATCCCTTGCCGTTATTGCTATCGTCGAGGAAACCGAAGTAGTCGTCTATCACATACGATTTATCATCCAACGACTCGTCCGTCTGGTAAGTCAGCAACATATTACTTGTCGTCACATTCTGCCAGCTCGATGTAAGGAAACGGTTATCGAAGGCACCGTCACCGAAAAGAAGCAGATATTTGGGGGCATCGCTCTCGGAAGTCTGACGGTCATAGAACATCTTCATAAAACGGCGATAGGCAGTCGCATCCGGGGTTCCGCTGGAAAACTCGTTGTAGACAACTTCAGGAGTAACTACCTGAACCGACAATCCGTCACGGTCGCGGTGTGCTTCCGCCAGACGCTCTGCCTGGCTCGTCAATCCCGGTTGTGCAAGGATGATCATATCGGTTTGAGGTAAAGCATGCAAGTCCTGGTTTGCCACATCGCCCACTACTTTCGGAGTCGGGAGTGTCTGATTACGCTGTACCAGAGCAAACTCTCTTAATGTTCCCGAAGGAATGGAGAAGGACAATTCGCTTCCGCTCAATTCCGTTTCCATCCGTTTCGGATTTATAGGATCCGTCACATCAAAAACCAATGTGTTGGCATTGGCATTCTGAACGACAAACCGGGAAGAATTATTGACAGAAGCCAGGCTGCGGAAGAATGTGCAAGCGCCATAAGGCTGTAACTCGCGCACCATCTGCAAACGGATAAAGTCGAGATACACATTTTTATGTCCGTACTGTCCGTATCTTACATTGACTTTGGTATTTGCACTTTTCTCACCTTTCCAATCAGCCACTTCATACGCCAGGTTCGCTTTTGTATATTCATCGCTGGAAGCACTGTAACTGATTGTTCTCGATATCAGTTCACTGCCTCCTATGCTCAAAGTGACACTCCCTGTACCGCTGGTAGGCTTTGCTATAAAACGCAGCGTCACCTTACCGTCGTCATTGGTGATCCCTGTGATACCATTAAATGAGAAATCCCTCGAAAGGGTCATATCCATTGCTTCGCCAAACAGCTCACGTCCGGAGTTATTCACAGAAACCAGGTCTTTTTCATGTACCCGGTAATCATCGAACGTCGTTATTTTCAGGGCAGCACCTGCTGCGGAAGCAACAGTCTCCATTTCCTTCGTTGCCGTGGCATCCGTCAGGAAATAATAACCATACTGAGAATATGGATTATTGGTATGGACAAAACATCTGTTTGTCGTATCATACGTCCACTTTACCACTCCGCGCCCGTAGAACAGCAGGAAATCGTCACCACGCCAGGTTGCCACAGCCGGTACATCATCGATGTAAGTGTTTGAGAAATCTTCATCCAGTATCCAACCGCCATAACCATGCACGGAGACTTTCGCCGGGTCGGAGAACCCCATCGAACGAAGATCGGAATAAGAAAGTTTATAAATGCCGTCTTCTTCCACCTGCACCTTCACCCATTTACCGGACGATAAAGCCGATTTGGCAGCATAGCGGCTCCCATCAGCCCAGGCGGAAGTAAGAAAACAAATACTTATTATTAACGTATATATTATTCGTAACATACTCTTTTTCAGATGACAGTTAATAGTTATTCCAGCCTTCATTACCGTGCGTGAAACTTAACTGCCGATGTGCTACTTGCCAACTGCCAACTATTTCACGTGGAAATCCAGAAGCTTCCTTTCGCCGATATATCCCTGCAAATGATCATCGATCTTAACAGGCCCTACCCCTGCCGGAGTTCCTGTAAATATCAGATCTCCGATTTTGAGGGTAAAGAAACGGCTCACATAAGCGATGATCTTGTCGACCGGGAAAAGCATATCCGAGGTATTCCCCTCCTGCACATTCTTTCCGTTTATATCCAGATGAAACGGGATACGGTTCACATCCCCCACCCTGTCCAATGGCACAAACGACCCGATAACAGCCGAATTATCAAAAGCTTTACTGATCTCCCAGGGTAATCCTTTCGCACGCAGCTCTCTTTGCAGGTCACGGGCGGTAAAGTCGATACCGACTGTTACCTCACTATAGTAACGGGATGCAAAACGCTCGGCGATATTCTTACCCAGCCGGTCTATCTTTACAACGATCTCGGTTTCATAATGTATCTCCGACGAAAAATCGGGGATAAAAAACGGTTTGCCGTCTTTCAACAAGGAAGAATCGGACTTCATAAAGATAGTAGGCTCCGATAATTCTAACGAATGATGCAGCTCTTTATTGTGCTCCGCATAATTCATTCCTACTGCTATAATCTTCATTTCAGTGATTTATTGAGTTCAAACGATTAAACATGACAGCCAGATGGGCATACATGGAAGTATTCTGCACGACAATATGCTCCGGTACGCGGATACGGAACGGGGTAAAGTTCCATAAGGCCTTGATCCCTCCGGCGATGATCTGTTCGGTTACTTCCTGTGCCTTATCTACCGGCACAGTGATCACTCCGATCGTGGCCCCGTACTCTTTTTGCTTGGCCGGGAAATCATCCAGATGAAAAACAGGTATCCCGTTGATCACCGTACCTGCCAGCTCCCTGCGCACATCGAAACCGGCTACAATTTCCAGTCCGTACTGATTTAATCCGGAGTCCTGCAACAAGGCAGCTCCCAGGCTACCGACACCAAACAGGAACGCTTTATGCTGTACGGTAAAACCCAGAAAGTCTTCCAGGACATCCACCAAAGTACAAATCTCATAACCTACCCGGGTCTTACCGGAAATATTCACAAAAGAAAGGTCTTTTGCCACCTGACTGGGATCTACATTAATCTCTTTAGCAATCTGGGTAGATGATACAAAAGTCTCCCCCTTACCTTTCAAGAGCTTCAGGAAGGCAAGATACCAGGGCAGTCTCCGGAGTGTCGGCTCCGGCAGTTTCCAGGCTTGTTTCATTTCATCGTTGGCCATTATCTTTATACTTATTAATGCAGCTCACAAAAGTACAATTTTTTTCTTTCCGACAGGGTCTATCACTAATAAATAAAAAAAACCGCATACCCAGTTACGGATATACGGCCCTTCGTATGACGGATAATCTATTTGAAAGATTATATATTTAAATTCTTTCCAGCACAGCAACAATAAAGTCCCACACTTTCTGTACGGACGGGATACTCACGCGTTCGTCTGGTGAGTGCGGATGTTCCAGATCCGGGCCGATGGAGATCATATCCATCGCAGGATAAGACTCCTGGATGATACCACATTCCAAACCGGCATGCATCACTTTTACCGACGGTTTCTTACCGAACAGGTCTTCGTAGGTCTGCTGCATCACATTCAGGATCGGGGAATTGATATTCGGCTGCCATCCACCGTAAGCGCCGCCGTATTCCACTTTGGCACCAGCCAGAGCGAAGATACTTTCCAGGCTTGAACAAACGGAAGCTTTACGGCTCTCGGAAGAGCTGCGCACCAATATCTTTATCTCGATCAGCTCGTCAGACGACCTGACGATCGCCAGGTTGGAAGACGACTCCACCGTACCGGGGAAATCGTTCAACATGCTGATCACACCATTCTGGCAACCTTCGATCGCATTGATCAGGTCGTCCTGAATTTCTTCCGGAATCAAGGTTGCAGGCAGATCGACCATTTCAGCAGTAAAACTGATATTATTTTCGATACCTCTGTATTCTTCGCGGAACATATCCTGATAGTCGGCAACCATTTCCCACAACGACTCTACGTTATCACCGGGAATCGTAATTACGGCAAAAGCCTCCCGGGGAATCGCATTACGAAGCGAACCGCCTTCGATAGACGACAGACGCGCACCATAATCGCAAACCGCCTCTTTCAGGAAACGGAACATTAATTTATTGGCATTCGCACGTCCGAGATGGATATCCACACCGGAGTGGCCGCCTTTCAACCCCGTCAGGTTCACCTTTACAGCGACGTCCCCTTCGGGTACATATGTATCTTCTTTAAACTGTACGGAGATATTCAGATCGGCACCGCCGGCACAACCCACAAACAGTTCGCCTTCCTCTTCCGAGTCGCAGTTGATCAGCGTATCCCCTTTCAGGAATCCGGGTTTCAGGCCGAAAGCGCCATCCATACCTTCTTCTTCATCTATAGTGAAAAGAGCCTCGATCGGGCCATGTTTGATAGTCTCGTCCGAGAGCACAGCCATGGCAAAAGAAGCTCCGATACCGTTGTCGGCACCCAGTGTAGTATCACGGGCTGTAACCCAGTCGCCATCTATGTAAGCATCGATCGGATCGGTAAGGAAGTTATGCTTTACGGAAGCATTTTTCTGGGGAACCATATCCAGGTGCGATTGCAGTATAACGGTTTTATGCCCTTCCATTCCGGGGGTTGCAGGTTTGCGGATCAGAACGTTTCCTACTTCATCCCGCAAGGTTTCCAATCCCAATCCTTTACCAAAAGCTTCTACATAACGGGTAACTGCTTCCATGTGTCCCGTAGGACGAGGGATCTGTGTGAGGTCATAGAAATAACCCCAGACATGCTGCGGAAAAAGATTCTTGATTTCTGCTGACATAGTTTCTTCTAAGTTGACAGTTGACAAATGATAGTTGACAGATAAAATGGCAACCGGGATATTGACAACCAGATTAATAAATTATATTAGTAACAAACTTATTCTATAAAAGGATAACCAATGGAGTTTTTTTAACAGCCAACCATCACTCGTCGACTGCCAACTGCACATTGTTATCTCTATTGGTAAGCGGCAGAGCCACAATACCGAACAGACCGCAAATCACCGTCCAGGCCGTTTGCACTGTATGAACCACGAGGGCAAAAGCAGCAGCATCATTTTCATTGACACCGAAGCAAACCAACGTAGCGATCACCATAAAATGCCAGGCACCGATACCCGCCTGAACCGGAACAGCCACACCGATACTACTCATAGTAAAGGCGATCAGGCCGACCTTTATACCCAGGTCGCGCGTAAAGTCGAAGGCATAGAATGTGATATAGAAATAACAGAAATAACCGCCCCAGATCAACAGGGTCTGCACCAGGAAAAGGCCTTTCCGCTTCAGTAACCAGACGCTCTTCATTCCGTCCCACACATTCAGCAACAATGACTTTGCTTTCTGCACCAGCGTAAAGTTACTCATATATTTGAAAACAAACCAAATTCCGACCACTAAAATTACTGCAATGACATAAATCCATAGAGAGTCGAACATTTTCCGGAAGCCATCCAGCAAGGCCGGGTTGCGTGCAAAAAAGCTGACAAAGAAGTCGAAATTGAATATAAAGATCAGCAAAGTGATCGATCCGACCACTACCGTATCGCTCACACGGTCTATCAGGAGAGTCCCGAAGAGCTTGGTAAAAGGTATCTTATCATATTTGGTGATTATTCCGCAACGCCATACCTCGCCCACACGGGGAAGAACCATATTCACGGCATAATTACCCAATACAGCATAAACGACGTTACTCATCTTAAAACGCTCACCCAGCGACGAGATAAGCAGTCCCCAGCGAAGCCCGCGGACAATATTGGCAAACAGGCCGAACAACAAAGAGACCAGGATAATATCGTATCTCACTCCCTCACGGATCACCCGCCATATTTCGGTGACATCCATATTACTATATAGAAACCACAGCAATAAACAGCCAAAAGCTAAGGGTAGAAATATCTTGACAAACGTTTGTAGGATACTTTTAAAATTCATTCTACGTAGGTTACTTTAAATTATTTGTTGTATTTTTGTGCACCCGCAAAGATAAGCATTATATTTTAATACAAATACTTTACATCAAAGAACTGGATGAGATTAGTTAAGCCAAAGAAAGCATTAGGACAGCATTTCCTGAAGGATTTAGATATCGCCCGGCGCATAGCCGACACACTGTCCGACTACAAGGATTTACCGGTTTTGGAGATCGGCCCGGGGATGGGTGTGCTCACCCAATACCTGCTGGAAGCCGGCCACGACCTGACCGTTGTGGAGTTGGATATGGAGTCGGTAGATTACCTGGAGCAGAACTTCCCCGCGCTTGAAGGACGTATCCTGGCAGAGGATTTCCTGCGGCTGGATCTATCCAAACTATTCCCCGGCCAGTTCTGCGTCATCGGTAACTATCCGTATAATATATCCAGCCAGATATTCTTTAAGGTGCTCGACTTCAGAGAACATGTACCCTGTTGCTCGGGGATGATACAAAAAGAGGTGGCCGAACGCCTGGCAGCCGGCCCGGGCAGCAAGACATACGGCATATTGAGCGTGCTGCTGCAAGCCTGGTACACGGTCGAATACCTCTTCACGGTGAGTGAAACCGTATTCGATCCGCCCCCAAAGGTAAAGAGCGCCGTGATCCGTATGGTACGGAACGACCGGAAAGAGCTGGGTTGCGACGAAAAACTATTCAAGACAGTCGTCAAGACCTCTTTCAACCAACGACGGAAAACACTCCGAAACTCAATGAAGCCGTTGCTGGGAAAAGACTGTCCGGATTATGCATTGCCCATCTTTAATCAACGGCCCGAACAATTATCGGTCGAGCAATTCGTTGAATTAACACTGATCACAAACAAGTGGTTGCAACAGACAGGGACAATACAGAAAGAATAAAAACAGGAAAATAAACAAGATATGAAACGAATAGGAAAAATGATCCGGTCGCTATTTCCATCTAACAAGTACGGATGGATGACTCTTTTATTTTTCCTTCTTCTTTTGCCTAACCTTGTAGTGATGTTCCGGTCGAGCGACCTGGCCGGCGACATCCCCAAGCAAGTAGCCTACCTGTTTTTCTCCTGCCTGATCCTGACCGTCCCGGCATTGCTGTTCAAGGCCAGGGTTTATTTTGCCCTGTCGAGTCTTTTCCTGATACTCAGCCCGATCGAGATCGGACATGTCATCCTCAATAAGATGCCGATATCTATCGGCCTGATGTCGGCTATCCTGAACACGAACAACCAGGAAGCCTTCGAACTCATCTATTCCCTGAAAGGATATGTCCTTCTTTTTATCCTGATCCTTATCCTCTATTATTGGGTATTGTTCACCCGGATAGAGAACAAACCGATATTCACCGGAAAAGGGAAGATAGTCGTATTCAGCCTGTTTGCCCTTTTCAATATCGCCCTATGGGGAACAATGTGGAAGATGTCGGATTATACCGACGGGGCAGTCTACCGCATGCGGGCGGCCAATTCGAATTTTCTGATGAAATATAAGAAGGTATATCCCTGCGACCTGCTGGCGGCCACCACCGAAGTTTTCGCAATGGAGCGGGAAATCGACCGGATGCAGGAACAGCTGAAAGACTTCTCCTTCCGGGCCGAACGACAGGACACCCTGCCCGGAAAAGAGATTTACGTATTAGTGATCGGTGAATCCAGCCGCTACGGCAACTACTCGTTGAACGGGTACAACCGCCCTACTTCCCCGCTACTCGACAAACAGGAAAACCTGGTTTCTTACAGCAAAGTACTGACAACATCGAACCTGACCAATATAGCGATCCAGCAGATACTCACCCGGGCAACCCCGGATAATCCGGATATCGCCTACAAAGAAAAAGCGCTGCCCGATGCCTTTATCGAATGCGGTTTCAGCACAGCCTGGCTGGCCAGCCAGTCGTCGAGCGACCGTTTCGTGAAACGCATCACAGCCGACATGGACTATACTTTCTTCTCGACTACCGATTTCGATTCTGCCGACAACTACGACGGGAAGCTATTGCCCCACCTCGACTCGGTATTGAGCCTGGACAAACAGAAGCAGCTGATCGTGATCCACACGCTGGGAAGCCATTTCCGCTACAACGCCCGCTACCCGGAATCTTTCTGCCGCTTCACGCCCTCGCTGCATGACAACACCGGATACGACGTAGTCAGCCCGTCCAACAAAGAAATACTGGTGAACAGCTACGACAACAGCATCTGTTACACCGACTACGTACTGAATGAAATCATCCGAAAGGTGAACGACGAAAAGGCTGTCAGCGCCGTTGTCTACCTGTCCGACCATGCGGAGAACCTCTACGACGACGAACGCAACCTGGCGGTGCACGGCAATACGGAACCCTCTATCTACGAATTGCATATCCCGCTATTTATATGGACTTCCGCCGCCTACCGTGACGCACGGCCGGAAAAAGCAGAAGCCATCGAAAATCATAAAGAGAAGAAAGTAAGCACATCCAATCTGTTCCATTCGTTCCTCGACATCGCCGGCCTGTCTTATCCGGAAGAGGATAAGGGAGAAAGCGTTGCCTCACCGGAATTCAGAGAAGACAGTGTATGGTATATACTAACACCGGACAAGCGTCTGATAAAGAAAAGTGACTTATGATTGAACTAACGAAAGACTATATCGAAAACTTAAAGAGTATCATCTCCGCCAAAGATGATGCCAAAGCACAGGCGATGCTCCACGACCTGTACCCGGCCGATATCGCCGAGTTATACCAGGAACTGAACCTACAGGAAGCTATCTATCTGTATCTGCTGATGGATGGCGACAAAGCAGCCGACGTCCTGATGGAACTGGATGAAGAAGACCGTCATAAGTTACTGAAAGAGCTACCTAACGAATTGATCGCCAAACGCTTCGTCGACAATATGGAGACCGACGACGCCGTAGACCTGATGCGTGAACTGGACGAAGACACCCAGGAAGAGATCCTTTCGCACATCGAAGACGTGGAGCAGGCGGGCGATATCGTCGACCTGTTGAAATACGACGAAGACACTGCCGGTGGTTTGATGGGTACGGAAATGATCGTGGTCAACGAGAATTGGAGTATGCCCCAGTGTATCGAAGAAATGCGTAAGCAGGCCGAAGACATGGACGAGATCTATTATGTATATGTGATAGACGACGACGAACGCCTGAAAGGTGTTCTCCCGCTCCAACGGCTGATCACCAACCCGTCCGTTTCCAAGATCAAACATGTGATGAAGAAGGAGCCTATCGCGGTACGCGAAAGCGACAGCATCGAAGAGGTGGCCGAAACGATCGAGAAATACGACCTGGTAGCCTTGCCGGTAATAGACAGTATCGGTCGCCTGGTCGGACGCATCACCATCGACGACGTAATGGACGAAGTACGCGAACAGCACGAACGTGATTACCAGTTGGCATCCGGTATCTCGCAGGACGTGGAAACTTCGGATAATGTATTCACCCAGACGGCCGCCCGTCTCCCGTGGTTGCTGATCGGTATGATCGGCGGGCTGGCAAACTCCGTCATCCTCGGCGGTTTTGAAGGGAATCTGGCGAGCAACCCGAAGATGGCTCTCTTTATTCCGCTGATCGGTGGTACGGGAGGAAATGTCGGGATACAATCGTCAGCTATCGTGGTACAGGGTCTGGCCAACAACTCACTGAAACAGGATAACATTCTTCCGCAGATATTGAAAGAAGGAATCGTCTCGCTTATCAACGCCAGCATTATCAGCCTGGTCGTATTCGTGTATAACTTCTTTATGCTGGGCGACAAAGGGATAACGGCATCCGTCTCCCTGAGCCTGTTCGCCGTCGTCATGTTCGCCAGTATCTTCGGAACCCTTGTCCCCATGACGCTCGACCGCCTGAAGATAGACCCCGCATTGGCTACCGGCCCGTTCATCACGATTACGAACGATATTATCGGGATGATGATTTATATGTTTATTTCTTCGGCGTTAACATAAGGCCTGTTCGGTAAGGTGTGTTGGGTAAGGGCGGTTCACGAACCGCCCCTACGGGTTAACCTTGTTTCTTTCTTCCCAACAGGAACCCCAGTAATTCCATGATAAACTGAAGGATCGTCCTCACCTTGTTTCCTTTCTCACTCATACGCTTTCATTATTTAGATTATACACCAGGGGTACCAGCGACTGTGCAATGCTTTCTAGCATCCTGCAATACGTCTCCCGGTTATCCCCGTTCACTTCACTGATATACCGGCTGTAAGCGATCTCACGGGCATACGCCCGGGGGTAATGGCTCACGGCGGCCGCCTGTTTGTAGACAGTAGAAATCAGGCGGGCGAAATCAAGAAAACTGTTTTCAGGCCGGTCGTAACGGCGGAACAGCAGGCCGTCCGGCTTATCCGGATCCGTCTTGCCGCCATGCCAGTAAGCATTGGTAACGCCATAGCCCGTCAGCCCGAAAAAGTTATTGTAGCGGGTAGCCAGGGTGCTCTCACCCCAGCCGGTTTCGATTGCAGACTGAGCCAGGATCACTACCGGGTTCAGTCCGTACAACTCACCCGCCAGACGTGCGGCGGGGAGGTACTTCGA
>ERZ856578.959-NODE-959-length-57686-cov-5.739121_pt1 | contig 57686 bp, 49 predicted proteins | sample MGYA00514384_ERZ856578 | MGnify/ENA primary metagenome ERZ856578 (study PRJEB29103, sample SAMN06111958) | human gut metagenome | biome: human gut; feature: ankylosing spondylitis patient; material: healthy_person | host: Homo sapiens | place: China:Hangzhou...
AGCGGGTGATGGGAATCGAACCCACGCGACCAGCTTGGAAGGCTGGGATTCTACCATTGAACTACACCCGCATGGACGGCGTATTCTCTCACGTCAGCTTAGACATAATAGCATAATCCCCGCCGTCTTGTCAATCCCCTTTGCCGATTTTCCCGGCTAAATTTTTACCATTCATAAACAAAAAATTTTTCGCCAAAGACGGGAACATTTTTCCTCCCCCGTGCGTCTACACCAGTGAACGCAATGAAAGAAACGCGGCCCGCGCCGCGGGAAAAGGAGCAGATCAATATGAAGAAAACACGTTTCACGGCCCTGTTTTTAGGCGGCATGATGCTCTGTCTTACCGCCATCCCCGCCCTGGCAGCGGAGAACGAGCCCATGGTCATCTCCCCCGCCCCCACCAGTCAGACGGATGCGATCGCCATGCCCGAGCACACCGGTCCCGACAGCCTGCTGTATTACGGCACAGTCCGCGTCACCGCCCGGGACGCCCAGGGCCGCCCCACCCAGCTGTCCCTCACAAACGATCAGGGCAGCTGGACTCTCACCGCCGACGAGAGCACCGCCTGGGTGGACAGCGGCAAGCACGCCGCCAGCGACCCCGCCGACCTGAAGGACGGGGAGCAGGTCTATGTTGCTCTGGCCTATGACCACACTCGCCCCCAGGAGCAGCTTCCCACCGGCTGCGCGCTGGCCGTGCTGCGCAACGTGCCCCAGGACGGCGGCTGCGCCCAGTACCACGTGATCGGCGCCGTGGAGCAGAACAGCAAGGGCCAGTACGTCCTGACCACCGACAACGGCGGCCTGCTCATCTCTGCGGGGGAGGGCACCGGCACCTCCTGCTACGACGGCTCCCCCCTGGCCCTGTCCGATCTGAAGGCGGGGGACCGTATCCTGGCCTGGTATGACGTGGTCCTGACGTCCTACCCCGGCCAGACCTACGCCACCCACGTGATGCGCCTGAGCCAGCCCCAGCTGGCCGACGGCACCCAGCTGACCCTGAAGCTGAACGGTAAAACCAGCGCCGTCACCGGCACGACCATCTCCGACCAGCCCATGGTCCCCGTGGCCGCCGTGGCCCGGGAGCTTGGCCTCCAGGTCTATTACGACGCTGAGAACGGGGACAACGGCCCCCTGGTCCGGGTGGAGGACGACCAGTTCTCCGTGCACATCTGGCTGCGCGACCCCCTGATCTTCGGCACCACCAAGATCGAAGGCGCGGAGGGCACCACCGGCTCCCTGCCCTACAGCGAGCTAACCTATGTCCAGGCCCCCGGCACCACCTGGGCCCCCGCCTCCCTGTTCCAGATGCTGGGCTATACCGTCACCCTGGACGGGACCACCCTGAATATCCAGTAACCTTTTTAAAGCCAAACGTCATGGCCGCCCGCCTGGGCGGCCATTTTTATGCCTGTTTTTACCCGCCAGCCGGGAATTTGTGATACTTCACCCCCACCTGGGGAGATGCGCCCCGCAGGGTGGCCAACTGCTCCACGGTGACGAAGGTAAAGCCCCTGGCGGTCAAATTGTCGGCGATGGCCAGGGCGGCGTCCACGGAGCTGTCGTAGATGTCGTGGAGGAGGATGATGTCCCCGTCCTTCACGTGCTCGGTGACGGCGGAGACGATGCGGTGGACGTCCCGGTCCTTCCAGTCCTCCGGGTCCACCGACCACAGGATGAGGGGGCTGGCCGCCCACTGCTCCGCCGCCTGATCGGTAATGCCATAGGGGGGACGGAGCCAATAGTCCCCCGGCCCGGCGATCTGGGCCAGCAAGGCACGGGTGCGGCCCACCTGGACATCGTAGTCCCGGCGGGACAGGTCGGTGAGCATCACGTGGTCAAAGGTGTGGACGCCCACCTGATGCCCCTCCGCCGCCATGCGCCGGACGATGGCCTGGCCCTCCGGGTCGTCCGCCAGCCGGGAACCCACCAGAAAGAAGGTGGCGGGGATCTCCCGCAGGGCCAGGCCGTCCAGCAGCCGCCCGGTGGTGGATGGACGGGGCCCATCGTCAAAGGTGAGGGACACCAAGCCGCCCTCCTCCGGCAGCTCCACCGATGCCCCGCCCCCGGCGGTCAGGGCGATCTCCCTACCGCCGGTGAGCGTGAGCGCCAGCGCCGCCGCCAGCACCGCCAGAGTCCACCGTCCCCGCCCGCCCATGGCCACACCTCCCGTTTTGTTCACAGTTCCTATTCAGTATGTGCAAAACTGCAAGACAAAGCGCAGGAAATTTTTTAATTGTCAAACACCCGGCGTTTTTCCACCCGGATGACCAGGGCGGTGCGGTCATCGGTGGCCCCCTGGGGGCTTTGGGTGATGAGCTCCCGGGCCAGGTCCTTGGGGCTGGCCCCGTCAAAGGCCTCCAGCTTCTCCCGCAGCCACCGGTCGTCCCCCGTGCCGCAGATGCCGTCGCTGACCATCAGCACCGTGTCCCCCGGGGACAGGCGCAGGGGAAAGCGGTCTGAGACCGGCTCCTCCCCGGCAGACAGCCCGGCAGGCAGGGCGGAGCCGGACAGCCGCTGCACCGCCCCGCTGCGCTTGACATAGGTGGGGGCCGCCCCCAGCTTATAAAGTTCCCCGTCCCCGGTGAACAGGTCGATCTGCAAAAGGTCCACCGTGGTAAAGCCCCCGGCGTCCTCCCCCCGCAGGGCCAGGGCGGAGGCCAGGGTACTCAGCGCCTGCCGGGCGGGGACCCCGGCCTGGAGAAACTGCTCCAGCAGGCGCACCGCCAGGGTGCTCTCCCGGTTGGCCTCCGGCCCGCTGCCCATGCCGTCGCACAGGAGGACATACAGCATCCCGTCGGGCCGCTTGAAATAGGTCCCCGCGTCGCCGCTGACCGTCTCGCCCCCCTTCCGCTGGGCGGCCACCCCGGCCACCGCCATCAGGGGTTCCTGCTGGATGAGGGACAGGCTGCCCTCCCCCCGGCGCTCCAGGCGCAGGGGCACCCCCAGCAGGGCGGACAGCTCACTCAGACGCTCCGGTCTGGCCAGCGCGGCGCAGCCGGGGCCCTCCGCCTCCAGATGGAGCAGCCCCCGGCTGTCCCGAAAGGCCGCCGTGCGCACCTCCAGCCCCAGCTCCGCTGCCATCTGCCGCAGGCGGCGCTCCCCAGTGAGGTCGGGGGTCAGCTCCTGGCTCAGCTCCGCGGCGGCGGCGTGGAGCAGCTCAGACAGCTGGGCATACTGGCGGCACACAGCGCTCCGGCTCTCCCCCACCCGGGCGTTATACTGCCGCCGGTACAGCAGGGCGGCCAGCTCCCGGTCCACCGCCGCCACATAGGCGGGGAAGTGGAGGCACCGGTCCGCAAAATACCGGGGGAAGTCCTCCGCCAGGGCGCTGCCCCGGGCCATCATGGGGGCGGTGGCGTCGTTCATGGCGTTGAAGGTGGAGGCATAGTCCTGCTTCCAGCACCGGTCCCGCAGGGCGCAGCTCCGGCACAGCTTTCCGGCGGCCCGGTCAAAGATGACGGACACGTCGTTGTCGTTCCGGGGCGGGCGAAAGGCGGCCCGCAGGGTCTCGGACAGGGACCGGAAGGCGGCGGAGGCCGACTCCAGCTGTCGCTGGACCAGGCGCTCTCCCCCCAAATTTCCCGGGCCGGACAGCTCCGGGGCCAGCCAGGACCCCAGCACCCCCAGGCTCCCCTGAGGCAGGGGGAGAAAAATCAGGGCGGCCAGCGCCCCCTCATACAGGCCGGACAGGGGCAGCCCCCGGCCCCAGGTCCACAGCAGTGCGGCGGCGTTGGTCCCGGCAAAGGCCAGGGCGGCGGCGGGGCGGCCCTTTCCCCGGACAGCACCGGCGGCCAGTCCCCCCAGGGCATAGGCCATGGTGTACACTGGGGTGGCGTTGGCCCCCAGGTCCATGGCCGCCCCCAGCACCGCCCCCAAGATCGTCCCCGGGGCGCTGCCCGCCTGGCTGGCGGCGGCGAGTACGGTCAAAGCGGCCAGGCACCGGCCCACGGAGACGTCCTGGATCAGATGCAGGGGAGCCAGCGCCAGCAGCACCGTGGCCGTCAGCACCAGCAGCCCCGCCCGCCCGGCATGGGAGGGGAGCCTGTCCTGCCGCCCGGGGCGCAGGGGAGCTAATGCCAGGGCATAGCACCGGCAGGCCCCCACGGTGAGGGCGGTCTCCAAAGCGAAGGCGATCATCCCCGAAGGGGTCCAGCCCGCCTGACTGCGGACGATGACCCCGGTGGCGGCGTTGATCGCTCCGGCGATGAGGGGCATGGCCCAGGGCTGGCGGAGGGGCTTCCAGTCGTAAAAGGCGAAGGCCACGGCAAAGGTCAGGGTGGCGGCGGAGGCGCACCGCAGCCCCTGGGTCAGCTCCAGCAGACAGACAGAGCCCAGGCAGGCCCCGGCCAGGGCGGCCATCCCCCACAGGCCGGAGCCCGCCGCCCCCACAAAGGCCACCCCGAAGGGGGCGCAGTCCCCCAGCAGCACCGCCCCGGACAGCACGGCGGAGAGCAGAAAGTGGATGCCCGCCTCGGTCCACAGTGCCACGGCGGAGGCGGGCAGGCGCACCTGCCCCGTCTGTCTGGCCCGCAGGCGCAGCTTGAACAATTTGGCGCGGATGGTCTCTTTGGCAGTCATAGCCGTCTCCTCCTGTGTGTCCGGCCTTGGCCGGTCTCGTATAGTAACTGCCATTATATTCCATGCAGGACAAAACGCCCGTCGAAATCCGGCCCCGGAGACGGCGGGCGGCATGAATTGGGAGTTTACGAACGGCGAAAGTTGCGGTAAAATAATGTTTACTATCGCCGGGTATCCCGGCGGAACGAGACTTGTCACGAGGGGAGGGAAAACGCCATGGCGAAGCTGCTGATGCCCGGGGAGGTGCTGGCCATCACCGGCCAGGCCGCCGACCTGCTGCTGCGGCTGGACAACGGGGACGCGGCCCTGCTCTATCTCCACCTGCTGCGCCGGGGGACGGTGAACGACCTGAACTGGCCCCAGCCCCGGCTGTCCGCCGCCCTCTCCCTGCTGCGGGGGCAGGGGCTGGCCCCCAAAGACGTGCCCGAGGCCGATCCCCCCGCCCCGGAGGCCCCGCCCCCGGAATACGCCCTGGAGGATCTGAACGCCGCCCTGAACGACAAGGCGTCCTCCTTCCCCGCCCTGTGCGACGAGGTGGAGCGCCGCCTGGGCAAAAAGCTCTCGGCCAACGACCTGCGGGTGCTGTATACCCTGTTCGACCATCTGGCCCTGCCCGCCGAGGTCATTTTGATGCTGGTGGGCTGGTGTACCGAGGAGATGGAGCGGAAATACGGCCCCGGGCGCAAGCCCTTCCTCTCTCAGATCCGCCGGGAGGGCTTTGCCTGGGCCCGCCGGGGCATCGACACCATGGAGCGGGCCGAGGCCCACATCCAGCGCCTGACCCAGCTGCGCAGCCGGGAGGGCGAGGTGCTGCGCCTGCTGGATATCCCCGCCCGGCCTTTGGTGGAGCGGGAGAAGACGTACATCGCCGCCTGGGATGACATGGGCTTTGACGACGAGGCCATCCGCATGGCCTATGAGAAGACGGTGCTGAAAAAGCGGTCCATGGACTGGGGCTATATGAACGGCATCCTCCGCCGCTGGCACGAGAAGGGGCTGCACACCGCCGCCGCCATCCAGGCGGGGGACCGGGACCCCAGACCCGTCCGGGCCGGGGGCGGCCCTCAGCCCCCCCAGCCCGCCGCCCAGGAGCAGCAGGCCCGGGAGGATATGGACCGGATGCGCCGCCTGATGGAACAGATGAAGCGAGAGGAGGGCTGAACCCATGTCATATGACGCCAACGTGCTCCGCCGGGCCACCCAGCGCCTGGAGGAGGAGCGCCGCGCCCGGTCTGACCGGGCCGCCCGGCTGCGGCAGGAAGCCTATGAGAAGGAGCCCCGCCTGGCCCAGCTGGACAAGAAATTGCAGGGGACCATGTCCCAGCTCATGGCCGCCGCCCTGCGCCGTGGGGAGAGCACCGCCCAGGCCATCCAGGCCATCCGCGCCCAGAACCAGGACATCCAGAAGGAGCGGGCCGTGCTGCTGGGGGCCATCGGCCTGCCCGAGGACGCCCTGGACGACAAGCCCGCCTGCCCCCTGTGCGGGGACACGGGCTGGCGTGGGGCGCAGATGTGCCAGTGCCTGAAAAAGCTGTGTACCCAGGAACAGATCCGGGAGCTCTCCAAACTGCTGGACCTGGGGGAGCAGTCCTTTGACAGCTTCCGCCTGGACTATTACAGCCAGACCCCCTGGCCGGGCCGGGGAGCCTCCCCCAGGGAGAACATGGAGCTGGTGTATGAGGTCTGCCTGAACTACGCCCAGAAATTTGGCCGGTTCTATTTCAAAAACCTGTTCCTCTCCGGCGCCCCGGGCCTGGGCAAGACGTTTCTGTCCGCCTGCATCGCCCGCACCGTGTCGGAGGAGGGCTTCTCCGTGGTGTACGACACGGCGGGGAACATCTTCGCCCAGTTCGAGCTGAAAAAGTTCCAGCGGGACGCCCAGGACGCACAGGAGGCCAAGGACGAGACTCGGCGCTATCTCAACTGCGACCTGCTGATCTTAGACGACCTGGGCAGCGAGCTGACCACCCAGTTCACCCAGTCGGCCCTGTACGAGCTGGTGAACACCCGCCTGGTGGCGGGGCGCTGCACGGTCATCTCCTCCAACCTGTCCATGGACGAGGCCGCCCGGCGCTACTCCCCCCAGATCGCATCCCGCCTGGCGGGAGAGTACCACGTCCTCCACTTCTTCGGCGACGACATCCGTCTGCTGAAAAAACAGCGGATGTGAGCATAAAATATCCCCGGCGGCCCGCAGGCCGCCGGGGTTTTGCTGTCTTAGTGCTGTTTTTACTTCTCCGCTAGCTTCACGAACTGCTGGAGCATCACGGCCATTTCGGCACGGGTGGCCCCAGCCTGGGGGTCCACGGTGCCGTTGCTGCGGCCAGAGATGATTCCGGAGTAAGCGGCCCAGGACACAGCCTCGCTGGCCCAGGTGGAGATGCTGTCGGCGTCACTGAACTTGGACAGAGCCATGCCGTTGGGGATGGGGTCCATACCCTTCAGTTTCGCGTAGCTATAGAGCATGGTCGCCAGCTGCTCCCGGGTAATGTTCACCTCGGGCATGGTGCCGTCGGAGACGCCGGTCTGCTTGGCCCAATTCATAGCCTTCTCGTACCAGGTAGCTCCGCCGGTGACGTCCTGGCCATCCATGCGGGCCAGGATGGTCATCAGCATGGCGCGGGTGGTGTTCTGGCTGCCGCCGAAGAAATTCTCGCCCACGCCGGACATCAGGCCCCGCTGGGCCACGAAGTCCGCGGCATCGGCGTACCAGCTGTTTTCAGGCACATCCACAAAACCACTCTTGCTGGGCTGGTCGGGCTTGACTTCGCTCTTCACGAAGGTCACCTTCACGTCCACCTTGCCGTCGGGCATGGTGAAGCTGAACTTGCCGTCGCCCTTGTCGGTGACAGTGATCGTGTTGCCCTTGCTGTCGGTGACGGTCACCTTGTCGATCTCGTAACCGGCGTCGGGCTTCACGGTAATGGTCACGGTGTCGCCCTTCTTGGCGGTGCTGCCGTTGTTGATGGTGACACTGCCGTTATCCGCCTTGGGGGTGGAGACAGCATAGCTGTTGTTTCGGCTGGACCCGCCGCCGCCGTGGCTGGTGGACTGGTAGGTGACGGTCACGGTGCAGGTAACGGGGTCGACATTCACGTAGTTGGCGGTCTCGTCGTACTTCACCGTGGCGGTGAAGGTGTAGGTCTCGTCGGCGTTGGGCAGGGTGGCGGTAAAGGTGCCGTCCTCGTTCTCGGTGACGGTCACGCCCTCCTTGTCACAGGTGACGGTGACCTTGCCGTCCTCAGGCTTCTCCACCGTCAGGGTCACCGTGCCGGAGCCGGTCAGGGTGGCCTGGTCGGGCTTGATGGTGATGGTGGGGGTGGCCTTGGTGATGGTCAGGTCGGCATACAACACTTCGTCGATCTCGTTGTAATGCTCGGTGTCCGCCACGGTGAACTCCGCCGTCGCTTTCACACTGCCCGCATTGGTCAGGGTGTTGTTCTCGTAGGAGACGGTCACGCCCTCGGGCAGCTCGCCGCTGATCTCCAGCGTCTTTTCCTTGCCGTCGTAGGTGTAGGTGGCGTCTTCGAAGCTCACGCCGGACATGTCGTAGGTGGCCTTGCCGATTTTAACGACTACGGTTTGTCCGTTGCTCTCACCGTTGTCTGCTGTGAAGTCAACGTAAAGATTGAACGTGCCGACTTCCTTAGGCGTGCCGATGAGCATGCCATCGTCGCGGAGTTCCAGACCCTCGGGCAGTTGACCCTCGTCCTTGTCCACCGTGCAGGACTTGATAATGGACAGGTCAGATTCCTCGTCATCGTAATAGGCAGTCTCAATGACCTGCTTCTCCAGCTTCTGGCCGTAGACGCCGTTGATCTCGTTCGTACTGATGTTAACGGCCTTGGGGTCCACACTGACGGTCACTGTCGTATCGGCAGTCACGTTGGACAGCGTGATCGCGTCGTTTGTGATGTCCAGCTTTTGCGTCTCACCAGCATAAGCATACTTCAGCTTATAGCCGTAGGCCACGTCAAAGGTCACGGTGAGGTCCGCGCCGTCCGCCACTTCAACAGGGTTGGCACAGCTGACCTTCACCTGCTCGGGCAGGTTAAAGGTCACGGCGCGGATGGCAGCAGCGTCCGCCAGGACCAGGGTGTTGCTGTCCGTCGCCTTCTGGACCAGTTTGTTACCGCCGTCATAGGTGAAATAAGCCGCGTCGGAAGAGGTCACGTTGTAGGTGTCCGTGCCCTTGGCGACGGTGGTGGTCAACTGCGTCAACTGATCCGGCAGGGTCACGCCGATGGAAGCGCCGGGGGTCAGCTGACCGGTGACAATCACAAGAGAATTAGAATTGAATTCCGCAGGTGTCGCCGGGTTGTCCTTTGGAGGAGTCCGATATTCTGGATAGAAGTTGTTCGCCTTGCCGTTGACGGTATTGCCCGAGATGACCACGGAACCCAACACCGACACGGTCTTCTCCCGGTGGTCAATGCCGCCGCCGCTCAGCTTGGCAGTGTTATTGCTCACCGTGGTATCCTGAAGGGTCAGCGTGCCGCGGTTCTGGATGCCGCCGCCGGAAGCGTTTGCCGCCTTATTGCCCGAGATCGTGCAGTCAATGAGCGTCATTGCGGTGTTTCCATCCGTGTAAATGCCGCCGCCGCCCAGCCAGGAAGCCAGCGCGTTCGCAGTGTTATTCGTGATCTTCGTGTTCTGAATGGTGCAGTCCGTGGCGCTGCTCACTGTAAAAATACCGCCGCCGCTGCCATAGATCCCGTCGGTCTCTGTGTCTGTTGTGATGATATCCACAAAATTGTTAGAGATCGTGCTGTCCGTGATAGTGGTGCTCTTATTGTTGAGATAGATACCGCCGCCCTGTCTCAGAGCACGGTTTCCGTCAATGGTGACGCCCGTCATCTCCACGGTGGAACCGCTCGTTGCGATAGCACCGCCGCGCTCAGCATTATAGCTACCATCAGTCAATCCGCCGCGGATGGTGATATCCTTCAAGGTCAGACTGTTACCGCCGAAATAGATGCCGCCGCCAACAGCGAAGTTTCCCGGCTTGAGGGCCGTAGTAACTGCTTTTGCCACGTTTCCTTCCAGCACGACGCCAGCGCCGGAGAGGGTGGCCGTGCTGCCGCTATGGAAGCAGCCGCCGCCGCCGTAGATGTTGGTGGTGTCCGTCATAACCTCGGCAGTATTGTTGGAGATCGTCACGTTCCCTGTGATGGTCGTGTTGCTGTTGCCGTCGCCCAGGATACCGCCGCCGTGTTCGGCCTTATTGCCAGAGATCATAACATTCGTGCCGTTGATCTCCACGGTGCCGTTGGAGTAGATACCGCCGCCGTATTTCACAGCCTGGTTATTCTGAATGGAAACATTCTCGGAAATATTCAGTACGCCCTTCGCTATAACGGCAATACCACCGCCGGAGGGCGCCGTGCTCCACACGGTAGTTCCAGTCGTATTATTTTCAATTTTGGTGTTTCCGCTGATGCTGCATTCGGCGTCACTCGCAACGTACACACCGCCGCCAATACCGCCATGATTGTTTTTGATCTCAGTGTCGCCGGTGATGTTCACCGTGCAGTGGTCGGCTTTGTCGTTATGCCCCACCATAACACCAGCGCCGTTTTGCTCCGCTGTGTTATTCGTGATAGTAGCGCCGGAGATGGTCACGTCGCCGCCTTCGGCGTAAATGCCGCCGCCCTTACCATTATACTTTCCGTTGTCTCTGTCATTGAGGGCCTGGTTTCCGGAGATCAGCACCTTGCCAATGTCCACCTGGTCCGAGTCGAATCGGATATAGATACCAGCACCAGTGTGATAGCCCACGTTATTCGTGATAGAACCGCCGGTCAGGGTAGCCTTCACGCCATAGCCGAAGAAAATGCCGGTGCCCACAGGCCAGCCGGCCGTCGCCGGGGAGGCGTTGCCGTTGATTTCGCCGCCGGTCATCTTGAAATCCATCACAGCGTTGGCCATGATACCGGCTGCTCCAGCGGAACCGTTGTTATACTGGATGCTGCCGCCCTGGATGAGCAGAGCGCTGCCGTCCTCGTTGCGGATGCCGCCGCCGTAGCGGGAAGAGTTATACTGAATGACCGCGCTGCCCGTCACCGTCATGTCACCGGCGTTATAGACCGCGCCGCCCAGGCCCGTCCCGGAGAGGTCGGTCTGGTAGAAGTTGAAGTTATTTTGCAGCACAGCGCCGTCGCCCACCGTCAGCTGGCCCATGTTGCAGATCAGCGCACCAATGACGGGGGTAAGACCCTGGGCCTGATAGTCCGTCAGTTCCGTTTTATTGTCAATCACGGGAGCGGCGTTCGACAGCGTCCAGCCAGCGTTGCCGTCCATGCAGATGTCCTGCACGGTCAGGCTGCTGCCCTCGGTCACATAGAACAGGTGCGCCGTCGCGGGGGCGGTGTCCAGGACGTTGCCCTCTTTGTCCGTGGCGGCTTCCGTATAATTGGCCACATCGCCCGTATAGCTCTTGGCACGCTGGATGGTGCCGCCGCCGGAGATGGTCACGTCGCCACTGACCGTCACCTGGGCACCGATGGTCAGCGTCACCCGGGGATTGACGGTCAGATTCCCGGTCAGGGTCCTGGCCTCGCTCCAGGTCGTGTTGCTGTCGATCACAATGTCAGCAGGGGGCTCTTCCGCCTGGGGGTCCTCCTGGACCACAGGGGTATTGCCCTCCTCCTGCGGGTCGGCCTGGGGAACGGCTTTTTCCACCGTCTCCGCCTGGACGGGTTCGGTCAGATACTCCCCCACCGTCTCCTCATCGGCAAAGGCCATCGGTGTCATGGACAACAGAATCGTCGCCGACAGGAGACTTGCCAATAATCGTTTCTTCATACTCGCTTCCTCCTATAAAAAGTTCTGAAAAATTATAAAAAGACCCATTCCCGGCACGAAACTATTTCGTGTCGGAAATGGGTCTTTTCATCCAATTATTCAAATTCAGGCAACAAAAAGCGGCAGAGAAGTTATTTACTGCTCTGCTCTGCCGTCAGTATATGGGCGCGGCGCTGCCAGTATGCGGTAGGCGGGGGTCCCCTCATTCGCGTTGCCCTTGAGGAGGCCTACTTCTTGATAAAAGCCTCCTCTTTTTTGAGGGGAGGTGAGTATGTATGGTGACTTATTCTGATCTGATTTTGATTGGACAGCTCATTGTGGCTATTCTGAATCTGTTCGTCCATATTTACAATAATAAAAAGAAGTAACTGCCCACGCCCACCAAGCTAAGCAGTTACTTCTGCAAGTACGGGGGCTCTCGTCTACCGGCAGCGCCCTCTCTTGTTTTTAGTATAACATGATTTGGTAAAAAGTCAATCCCTCATTCGAAAAGAGAGCAGCTGTGTGCAGCTGCTCTCTCCCCCTCAGGTAACATAAAATGTGAATATTCTGTTATATCTCCCGGGAACTCGTTGACGGGGCTGTAAAATCCTTGTACAATAAACTTGTATGGTCTGATGACCGAATTACAGGATAAACGGAGGAATCCACACCATGGCAAAAAGAGAAGCCCCCTCCAGACGACTGGCTAAGCCGGACGGCGCGGCGGAGAAGGCCCCGTCCCGGAGTAATAATATGCAGAACACCCGGGCCCCCCGCAAGCGTCAGCCCCTCATCCGCAACGACGTGATCCGCTGCGAAAAGTGCGGGGAGGACTATTCCGTCACCTATAAGCGCTGCCCCTTCTGCGACGAGCGCCCGGGCCGTCCCGGCGTGGGCCACAGTGGCCGTCACCCGGTGCAGCTGGTGGGCCTTGTCATCTCCCTGGCCATTATCGCCGCGGCGGTGTTCATCGTCTTTACTTACGTCAGCCCCCTAATCTTCCACAACCAGGGCGGCACCAACCCCGGCGGGACCAGCTCCAGCCAGGGGGACACCTCCCTCACGCCCATTGACGGCTCCGCCTCCTCCGCCCAGGAGGAGCCCACCGTGCCGGTGAACTCCATCACTCTGAGCCGGACGGAGTTCACCCTCCAGGCCAACGAGCCCTATCCCATCACCGCCACCACCGACCCCGCCGACGTGACCGTGAAGTGGAGCAGCAGCGACACCTCTGTGGCCATTGTGGACGAGGACGGCACCGTGACCAACGTCAACAGCAGCGACAGCCTGCTGAAGGTGACCATCACTGCCACCGCCGGGGACAAGACGGCGGAGTGCATCGTCTATTGCCGGGGCGGCTCCACCCCCGCCCCCGGGACGGTCACTACCCCCAGCGACAATAACTCCACCGGCGGCAGCACCACCACGCCCAGCGTCACCGTCCCCAGCGCCACCGGCACCCTGACGGCCAACAAAGAGGCCACCATCGTCAACGCCGGCGACGGCCTGAACATCCGCTCCGGCCCCGGCTCTCAGTATGACATCGTGGCCAGCGCGGAGAACGGCTCTACCGTGGTCGTCCTGGAGCAGTCCGGCGACTGGACGAAGATCAACTACGGCAACGGCAAGACCGGCTACGTAGCCAGCGCGTATTTGCAAATGAAATAATCATCAAAAAAGACGGTTGCCGCTGGCAACCGTCTTTTTTGCAAAACCGGCCTTCTGGCCGGCGGTGCGAGTGCGCCGTAAATTCATTTTGCCGCGCAAAATGAATTGCGCAGGGGCGGCTTTGCCGACCCCGAGCATTGAAATAAACCTACGGAATCCAAAAATGGACATTTGCAAAAAGCAAATGTCCATTTTTGGAGCTGATGGTGGGAATCGAACCCACAACCTTCTCATTACGAGTGAGATGCTCTGCCATTGAGCCACATCAGCATAATATTCATAATTAAGTTTATTATAGCGGGAAATGCCCCGCTCGTCAAGACGGAATTTCTGTCCCCCTGCCCTGCCCGCAAAAGTGGGGCTATACTTTTCCCTGTGAAAATGATAGAATAAATTATAAATTTCTGTTGAAACGGGACACAGGAGGGGCACATATGGTCATTTCTGGCTTTGAGGAGCTAAAGGGGCGGCTGGGGGATATTTCCCCCGTCCCGGCGGTGGTGGCGGCGGCCAACGACAGACATACGCTGCAGGCGGTGTTCGCCGCCAGCCGGGACGGCGTCATTCGGCCTATTCTGGTGGGGGAGCGGACCGGGCTGAACGACCTGGCCCGGGAGCTGGGGCACCCTCTGTCCCCGGAGCAGATCGTGGACGGGGACGGCCCGGAGGACTGCGCGTCCAAGGCCGTGGCCCTCATCCGCCAGGGCCGGGGCCGGATGCTGGTGAAGGGGATGCTGCCCACCCGCACCATGCTCCGGGCGGTGGTGGACCACGAGACAGGCATCCGCACCGGGGAACTCATGTCCCACGTGGCGGTGCTGGATGTGCCCAGCTATCCCAAGCTCATCTTCGACACCGACGGCGGCATGAACGTGGCCCCCTCCCTGGCGGAGAAGGGGCACATTCTGGACAACGCCCTCCAGCTGTGCCGCTTCCTGGGCTATGACTGCCCCAAGGTGGGGGTGCTGTGCGCAGTGGAGACCGTCTCCCCCAACATGCCGGAGACCCAGGACGCCGCCGCGTTAAAGGCCGAGGCCCAGACCGGGCGCTTCGGCTCCTGCCTGGTAGAGGGCCCCATCTCCCTGGACCTGGCTTTAGATCCCCAGGCCGCCATCGAGAAAGACTTTCACAGCCCGGTGGCCGGGGACGCAGACATCCTGCTCTGCCCCTCCATCGCCGTGGGCAACGTGCTGGGTAAGGCCCTGTACGGCCCCGCCGGGGGCCAGATGGCCGGGGTGGTCATGGGGGCGTCGGTCCCCGTGGTAGTCAACTCCCGGGGGGCCACCGCCCAGGAGAAATATTGGTCCCTGCTGCTGTGCGCGGCCCTGGCGGACCGGAAAGAGGTGCGATGACATGGCCCAGCTGATCTTAGTCCTGAACCCCGGCTCCACCAGTACGAAAGCCGCCGTGTACCAGGACGAGCGCCCCCTGCTCTCCCGCAGCATCGTCCACACCAACCAGGATCTGGCCCCCTATCCCACGCTTTACGACCAGCTGGATTATCGGGTGTCCCTGGTGCGCAGCTGGCTGGCCCAGGAGGGCTTTGACCTGAAACGCCTGGCCGCCGTGGTGGGCCGGGGCGGCATCATCCCCAACATCGTGGCCGGGGGCTATCAGGTGGACGCGGGCCTGCTGGACTGCCTGCGGCACCACACGGTGTTTGACCACGCCTCCAACCTGGGCGGACTGATGGCGGCGGCCTTCGCCCAGCCGCTGAATATCCCCGCTTTTATTTACGACGCCGTCACCAGCGACGAGCTGCTGCCCGAGGCCCGGGTCACCGGCTTTCGGGAGGTGACCCGCACCAGCTTCTGCCACGTGCTCAACGCCCGGGCCACCGCCCACAAATACGCCCAGGCCATGGGCCGGACCTATGAGGACATGAACCTGGTGGTGGCCCATCTGGGCGGCGGCATTTCCATCTCCGCCCACAGCCACGGGCGGATCATCGACTCCGTGTCAGACGACGCCGGGCCCTTTTCCCCTGACCGGGCGGGGAGCCTGAACATGCAGTACGTGGTGGAGCTGTGCTACTCCGGGCGGTATACCAAGGCCGAGATGATGAGGAAGATCCGGGGGGAGGGCGGCATGTCCGCCCTGCTGGGCACCCACGACGCCCGGGAGATCGAGCGGCGGATTCAAGCCGGGGACGAGCACGCCGCCCTGGTCTATCGGGCCCAGGCCCTTCAGATCGCCAAGGGCGTGGGCATCATGCTGGGCTGCTTTCAGGAGCTCATCGACGCCGTTATTCTCACCGGCGGCCTGGCCCACTCCAAAATGCTCACCGACATGGTGGTGGGCTATCTCCACGACCTGTGCCGCATCGTGATCCTGCCCGGGGAGAACGAGATGGAGGCCCTGGCCCTGGGCGCCCTGCGGATGCTCCGGGGGGAGGAGCCCATCCACACCTATTACCCCGTGTGCCCCCTGCCGGCGCGGTGAGAAAAGCAAAACGGGCGGCATCTGCCGCCCGTTTGCTTTGGAGCATGAAATAACCGTATCAGTAGACAAGTCTGCCCCTCGTGCCGGTTTTACATCCGCTCGCTTACATCTGCTTTGACAACAAAAAGAGGTGATCGTCCTGAATTCAGCCGCTTGGCGATCACTTTCCCGGCACGTTGAGAGCCTGTCCGCTGTTGTCTATTATTGTACACTTTTCCTATAATTTGTCAAGTATTATCTTTAAAATTCTTTCCTTGCTTGCCAAATTCTACATATCGTGCTATAATGGCTTCGGCGCATCGGATATGCGCTGGCGCTGCCGGTATACGACAGGCGGGTAGTCCCCTCATTCGCGTTGTCCTTTGAGGAGGCCACACTTCTTTTGTACCTCCTCCACTACATCGGAGGGGGGTGATGCAGATGGTCACGTATTCTGATCTCATTCAGATCGGCATCTTGGTCGTGGGTATCATTAACCTGTTCCTTAGTAACAGCAAAAAGAAGTAACCGCCACAAGCCCAGCACGCTTGGCGGTTACTTCTTTAAGTAATCTCCGAGGGGCTCCCGTCTACCGGCAGCGCCTCCCCTTATCCTCATTATACCCGCTTTCCAGCGTTTGTCAATCCCCCACACGGGGGATTTATTTTTTTCGAGAGAACGGGCGGACACAGAGGTCCGCCCCTACGGCGTGTGTCGGGCTGTTTTCCCGCACCATCAGGCCCCCTTGTGAAAGGCCGATTCCCCTTGTCAAGGGGAAATGTCCCGAAGGGACAAAAGGGATAGGGCTAGCTGGCATCGCCGTAGGCGATGACTGGAGGATTCCCCCTCCGGGGGCTATAGGAAAAAGCGCCCCTCCTTGCGGAGGGGCGCTCTTTTTGGCGTTTGCCTAGTCAGTGCTCAGACAGAGGTCTGATTACTTGACGTAGGGGACAACAACCAGGATGGACTCGGCCAGAGGAGTATCATCGGTGTCGTTGTCGACAGTGATGACATACACGCCGGTCATGTCGCTGGTCTTGTTACCCTTGGAATCGGTAACGACATTAGCGTCAGCATAGGACACGATGTCGCCGATGTCACCGGTGCGGATGGTATCCACATCGCCGGACTGCTTCTGCTCAATGACAATGAAAGTGGTCTTGCTGTCATAAGCGAAGGTGTCCTTCACCTGGCTGCCGTCCTTGTTCAGGTCGATAGCCTTGTTCAGGGTCAGCACGCCGTTCTTGGCAGCCTTGGCATAGGTGTCAGCGCTGAAGCCGGCATCGCCCAGGTCGTCAATGCTGTAGCAACGGACCATCTTAGTGACATAGTCGTCGCTGTTGTAGTTCTTGATCAGGAACAGGCCCTTGCCCATCTTAGCGCCGTTGTCGTCCTTCAGAACGTCGGGGTCAGCAGCATACAGATCGTTAATCTTCTCGCCGTTCACGTCATAGGCGTCGGTGAAACGATACACGGTCTTCTTGTTGGCGTCCTTAACGGACTCCAGGCCAGTGCCCTTCAGGATGACAAAATCATCATCGTTGGCGGAGCTGCTCATATCATCGCCATACATGAACACGATCTCAGCAACGTTGTCCTTGTTCAGAACGACCTTAACATTAGCCTTAGACTTGTTGGACACGTTCTTGTAGCCGGTCCAGGTCTTGTTATTCTCCACATCGACAAACACGGTCTGGCTGTCAGCGGTGGCGATAGTCTTCTCCACGGTCTTGCCGCTGTTGTCAGTGGTAACGGCCACAATGCTGGGGGTCTTGTTGGAGATCTTAACATTGTCCAGCAGGGTAGAAGAATTCGCGTTGTTGTCAACCACCTTGTCGGCATCGACGATATCCAGGTCATAGTCGCTGGAGCCAGCAGTGTACTTGTACACGCCGTACTTAACGGGCTTTCTGCCGTTCTCGTCCTTAGCGTCCTTGTTGTCGAACTGGTCAATGTCAATGGTCTTCTTGGTGCCATCATAGAACACGACCTTGGCGGAGATATCGTCGGAGAAAGCGACATCGACGCCCTTCACAAACAGATAATCCTCAGCAGTGCTGGTCTTGCCCTCGAAAGCCACGGCGTAGCCGTAAGCATCCAGGTACAGGGTAGCATCCTTGTCGATGGTGGGGTGGTCGTTCCGCTTGCTGTCCTCCAGGTTATACAGGCCGGTACCGATGTAGTTGCTATCACCATCGTTGCCGGTGTAGGCATAGTTGTAGGTGTAGCTGGTACCGTCGATGGAGGTGTAGTCGCCGTCCTTCTGAGCGGAGACCTTACCAGCCACGGTCTTGGCCTTGGCCATGGTCTCGATCTCGCCGGACTGAGAAGAGGCAGTGTACACGACCACGTCGTCCTTGGCAAACTTGGTGTCGGTGGTGATCTTGGTCTCGGGGCTGTTCACGCCAACAACCTTGGTCTTGAAGTTCACAGTGACCTCGTAGTTGCCCTTAGCGGTATCCTCGGTGACCTTGGTGACCTTGGCCACGCCGGTGTCGATCAGGGTAACAACAGCGGTCTCAGCATCGGAATCAACAAAGACCTGGGTCAGGACGCCCTCGCCGGAGGTCAGGACGCGCTCGGAGCTGGTCTTAGCCTTCTCACCGAAAGCATAGTCACGGCCAGCATTGTCGTTGGTAGTCTTGTTACCGCTGGTAGTAACCTTGTCAGCCTTGACCTCAACGCCGTTGCGGTAAACAGTCCACTGATAGTTGTCGTAGGCGTCAGAGCCAGCGGCATCATACAGGGCCTTGTTGGTGACCTTGGCGGTCCACTCGCCGTCGGCGGAGTCAGCGTACTTGCCGATCTCGCTGGACTTGTAGGTCCAGGTGCTGCCGGGACGGCCGAAGTTGTCGCCATTGTCGGACTTCTTCAGGTCGCCGTTGTACAGCTTCTCGCCCAGCTCAACGGTGTTACCATTCAGCTTGGTGCCGTCGTTGTTGGACTTCAGCTTCTTGTCGATGGCCTTGGCGTAGTCCTTGTCGCTGGTGATGTAGTTGTACTTCACGTTGCTGGAGATGGTCACGCCGTTGACCTCGATGTCCTGGCCGTCCTTCTCAGCCTCCACGGTGGGAGTCTTCAGGGCGTTCAGCACCAGCTGAGCCAGGTCGTTACGGGTCATAGCGTCACGCACGCCGGAGTCCACGTCGTCGAACAGGTCGATCTTGTTGGCCTGCTTGATGGTGGAGAACTGCCAGTCAGAGCCGAAATCGGACTGATACTGGAAGTAGCCCAGGGCCTTCATCAGCATCAGAGCGGCCTGGCTGGTGGTGACGGTGTCGCTGCCGCCGTAGGTGGTCTTGGTGTAACCGGAAGTGATGCCGTTGGTCCAGCAGGCGGCCACATAGGGCTCAGCCCAGGAGGGGACATCGGTGAAGGGAGAGGTGCCGGCATAGGTGGCGGCGCGGTAGTCCATCAGGTTGGACATGACCACGGCCATCTCGTTACGGGTCACCTTCTGGTCAGGGTTAAAGTTGCCATTGTTGTCGCCGACCATAATGCCGACGGCCTGGAGAACCTCGATGGCTTCCTGGTTCTGCTTGGAAGTCACGTCAGTGTAGCTCGCACCGGTACCGACAACGGTCATGCCCAGAACCATGACAGAAGCCAGAGCCAGGCTGAGAGCCCGCTTCAGATTTCTCATTTCGGAATTCCTCCTTGTAGAATTTTGCGTCGCGTCAGAGCCGCACCACCGACTCCTTCGCTACGATGGCATTCTACCAAACCCCAAATCCAAAGTCAAGCGTGCCAAAGCAGATGTAACAAAGGTGTAACATTGGGGTAACTTTGTTACAGAGGGACGAGGGATGCGGAATCCCTCAGTCATCGCCTGCGGCGATGCCAGCCCCCTTTCACAAGGGGGCCTATTGGTGCAGGACATCAGCCCCCCTTGTCAAAGGGGGGACACCGCCGAAGGCGGAGGGGGGATTCCGTCCCACCGACCCCCTTGCCTCCCCCCTCGGGGGAGGTGCCCCGCAGGGGCGGAGAGGGCTGCCCCCAAATTTTTTCATCTTAGGGATTGACAAATCCTCCCTGATAATTTACAATAAACCCCAGGAACACGGCAGCGGTATTAAGCCGCCCCTGGCCATGACCCGTTGCCCTGTTCCCTGTATGATCCAACCCATCATTACAGGAAACCCTCGGGCTCCTCCCCGGGGGTTTTGTTATTTTGAATTTAAAATGTAGGGCCGCTGTCCCCAGCGGCCCTTTTTTCATCCCGTTTCAGGCGGAAACATTCGTCTCCAGCTCACTCCAGTTCATCCCCGCGCTCTCCAGCGCTTCCCAGAACGCGAACTGCTCCTCCAGCTCCCCCCAGGTGAGAAAGCGGTAAAACCACTCGATCTCCACCTGGGGCGGCACGATCTCCTGGATGATCTGCTTCAGCCGGTCGATCTGCGCCGGGACGCCCACCACGCCGGGAAAGCGCACCCGCACCCGGCCCACGCCCGTCTCGGTGCACTCCGCCGCCACGCCGCAGCCCACAATGGTGTCGTTGATGGCCTCGGGGGTAAAGCTGTCGTCCCCGATGCGCAGCAGAGCCGCCAGGGCCTGGCCCAGCCCCTCCTCTGTCTCCGCCGCCGGGCGGTGGAGCAGCAGCGCCGCCAGCCCCTCCAGCCCCCAGCTCCGGGCCGTCAGCAGGCTGCTCTCCCGCTCCACCTCTTCCAGCGCGCCAAAGGCCCCGTCCAGGGCCTCCCCCGCCGCCGTCAGCTCCCCGCCGTTGAAGGGGGCGTCCACGTCATACACCCCCAGGGGCCGCAGCAGCTCCTTTAAATAGTCCGTGTAGCTCACTTCATCGCCTCCGTCGTCACCCGGCCCAGCTGGGGCAGCACCTCCGGCGACCCGGCCACGTCCTTCTTGGGGGCCACGATGTTATAGTTGGCCACCCCCTCACAGTGATAGATCAGGTCCCCCAGCTCGCTGCGCAGAATGTCCTGGCCCAGCCGCTCCCCGGTGAACCAGTCCTGCAACCTCTGCTTCACCCCCGCCGCCACCTGGGCGAAGGTATAGCCCTCTTTGGGCTTCAGCTGCAAATACATGGTCACCGTAGAGAGGGTGGGCGCTTTCACCTGCACCTCCACGGCGATCTCCCGGCGGGACTGAAGGTGGTCCGTCAACTGCGCCAAAAGCGCCTCGTCCGGCACCCCCGCCCGGGTGGCCGCGATCACGTCTACCGTGCCGATGCCTCTGGGGCGAGGAATGACGCTGGCCGCCGCGATCTGGGGGAAGGACAGGGCCTCCCGCTGATAAAAGGCGGCGTTGGCCCCGTTGGGCAGTCGGCGGAAGCTGTCCATCACCCGCTCCCGCAGGCCCTCGTCCGTCTCCCGGTCCGCCCCGCCGGTGCATGGCTCCGGGTTGGTGCAGGCGGCCACCCCCGCCGGAGCCACCGCCATGACCACCACGCTCCCGGCGGCCACGTTTCCCGCGCTGCCCGCCTCCGCCGCCTGGGCGGGCACGTCCGCCGTCAGCTCTCCCGGCTGAATAGTGCCCTCCTCCGTGGTCTCAAACCGCACCCGGCCCGCCGTCATGCACACTGTGCCCACAGGGATGGTCCGGGCCGCGTCCGCCGTCTCCCCCGCCGTAAAGCGAATGACCCCCGTGGCCGGGGCGGCCTCCTTCCGGGTGATGCCCCGCAGCTGGGCGTGGCGGTCCAAAAACTCCCCCTCCGCCGTCTGGGGCAGCACCTGCCGTCCCGCCCAGTCCGCCTGGACATACAGGCTGTACACCTGGGCCGCCACCGCATACAGCCGCGCCGCTAGGTCGCAGCCCTCCGCCGGGCGCATCCCCGTCCGCTGGGCAAAACAGTCCAGCATCTCCCCATAGATCTCCTCAACGCTCTTCATGCCCTTCCCCCTTTCTCACACCGCCGCCGTCACCGTCAGCGGTTGGCCCTTCCACTCCAGGCTCACCGTCACCTCCGCGCCCTCCTCCGTCTCCCGCCAGACCACGTCCGTCACGCTCAGGTCGGTCTCCTCCTCCAATGCCTGGGCCACATACCGGGCGCACAGCGTCTGCCGCGCCCCCGGTTTCTCCCGGATCACCTCGTGCAGGCGGCTGCCCAGCCCGGGCAGGAAGGGCATGGCCCCCCGCCGCGCCGTCAGGCGGAACAGCACCCGGGCCAGCACCTCCTCCGCCCCGTCGTTCTCCTTCAGGCCCCCGGCCCCGTCGGGCACATAGTCCCCGTCTATCAACGTCCGCTCCACGCCATCCGCTCCTCTCAGCCTTGTACCATCTCGCTCAGCACCTGATAGACCACCGACCGGATATAGTCCCCGATCTCCGTGCCGCCCACCTTCACCGTGCCGTATAAGTTCACGCCATCCCGGCCCGCCAGAACGCCGCCTCCGCCGCCGGGTGCCGCCAGCCGCACCTCTCCCGGGGCCAATGTCCCGGCCCCCTGCTGCACCCGTCCAATGACGCAGGGCTGCTCCCCCGCCGCCCCCGTCTTCAGCACCAGGACTTTGTCTCCCGCCGCCGGACGCCAGGTCACCCCGCCGGGGCTGTACACCGGCAGCTGCCGCCGCTCGCCCCCCAGGCTCACACCAGCCGGGTCGCCGCCCAGGGTCACCACGCCCAGCTCCGCCGCCGGTTCCCCCTGCTCCCGCCGCATATCCCGTTCCGATATCCACATGCTCCTCACCTCAAACTACGAAATCCGGCGGGGCCAGCTCCAGTCGGGTCCAATATCCCCGGCTGTCCATCCCCACCGTGCTCTGGGCCACCCGATACAGCCCGTTCCGGTCCCAGCCGCTGCGCTGCACCCGCACCAGCTCCCCCGGCCAGGCGGAGAAGGCCTCCCCGATCTCCACCTCCAGCCGGATGCGCTCCCCCTTGGCCCGCTCCAGCTGAAACTTGCCCGTGTACCGCATGGTCTGGAAATTGCTCCGCCCCGGCATGGTCATCACCCGTCGGGCCATGCCCCCCTGGGCGATAAATTCCCCGTCGCTCACCGTCTCCGTCTGGCCGCTGTACCGGTCCCGCACCAGCACCTGGGACAAAACGCCATACCGCCGGTCCCGATAGACAAGCTCCGTCACCGCCGTCCCGTCCCCGATCAGCCGCTCCGCCCTCTCCGGCCAGCCCGTCAGCACCAGCCGCCCCTCCCGGTCAAACCGCGGGGCCACCCCGCCATAATACCGGGCAAAGTCATATACCACCGACCACTCGCTGCTTCCCGTGGCCACGGAAAAGGGGCTCACCGGCGGCAGCTTCGCCCCTGCCGCCGCCTGAATGCCATAGGGCCGCACGTGGTCCCGCAGGATGTCCTCCAGCGTCGCCGTGCCATAGTCCTGGCCCAGCGCCTCGTTGTCCAGCAGCAGGGCGGCCATTCCCCGGCCGGACAGCTCCAGAACGCTGCCGTTTCCCGACTGCTCCACCTGGCACTCGTCCACCACCCCGGTGAATACCCGCTCCCCCCCGTGCTCGGCCCAAAACCGGGACCACTCCCCCGGCTTCGTCCCGCTGCCCGCCTCCCAGGGGCAGCGCATCCAAAAGCTGTCGCAGGGCGTCCCGGCGGTATACTCCATCCGCCAGGCCGTGGGCTGGGGCAGCAGCCACTGCCGCCCGGCTGTGTCCGTCACATAGCCTCTCACCCCACTCTCACCTCGTCTCCCACGTGGATGAGATTGGGGTTTTTGATCTGGGGATTCATGGCGATGAGCTTGACCAGGGACAGGTCATACTTCTTCGCGATGGCCCACAAACTCTCCCCCTTCACCACCCGGTGATACACCGGCCCGGCGGACGTCCCGCCGCTCTCCCCGCTCTGGGCTCCCGCCGTCTGGGCGGCCAGGCCGGTATACCAGCTGTCGTCCTCCCAAAAGGCAAAGGAATAGCGCACATAGTCCGGCCTGGGCTCCTGCTCCAGCCGCAGGGAGACGAAATAGGCGTTGGCCGTCTGCCACAGGGGGTGGACCAGCAGCCCCGGCCCGTCCTCATAGAACACGTTGGCCAGCTTTCCGAACTGAGCATAGGCGTCCGGCCCCACAAACTCCCCCTCCCCCTCCATGATCCGGTTGGTCCGCCCCAGGTCCTGCAAGTGGAACAGCCCGAAAGGCGTCTTGTTCACCGCCATCTTCCGCTCATAGTCGATGGAATACACCCTGGGATTGTGGGGCCAGGTATAGCCCTTATACCGCATGGGCGATAGCGTCATCTTCTCTCCTCCTCGTCAATACAGGAAAAAGCCCCCGTCATACCGGCGGCTGTCCCGCTGAAAGATCCGGTCCAGGTTTCGGGCCTGCTCCCGCTCCGCCGCCGGGTCCTGCCCTCTGGCAAAGGCCCCCGTCCGGCCCGTCTCCGGGATGGTCCCGTCCCAAAACGCCGGGGCATTTCTCCCGTTCCCCACCCCCGGCTGTCCCCAGGTGAGACCTCCGGCTCTCCCGGCCTGCCAGCTCTCCCCTCTGGCTTTTGCGGCCAACAGGTCCGCCCGCTCCCCCTGGGCACTGTCCAGGACCCGGTCCAGCCGCGCCGTCTCCTCCAACAGGGGCAGCGTCTCCTCCGCCGTCTGGCCTTCTTCCGCCGGGAGAGGCTCGCTCTCTGCCGTCTTCCCCGGTCCGCCGTCCAGATCAGACCGAGCCATCTTCTCAGCCCCTGACGGGCCAGCCACGCCGCCGCTCTCCCCAGCAGCGGCGGCAGAGGTCAGCGCGGCGGCCAGCCGCCTTCTCTGCTCTTCCAAAGCGTCCGCCTGGCCGCTCTCCTGCTCCAGATAGTCGATCATTCGCCGCCCTCCTTCAAGCGGCGGAACCGCTCCAGGTCAAAGGCGGGATTGCTCCCGCCCTCCCCCGGCTGTCCCGCGTCCTCGGGCCTGCCGCACACAGGGCACCGGGCCTGCTCCGCCTTTGCCCGGCAGTCGGGGCACAGCCGACCCAGTTCCTCCTCCCGGTCCAAAAGCCCGTTGGCCAGACACCACAGATAGTCCCGGTCCTTCATCTCCCTGGCCCGCGCCTCGGTTGGCAGGGCGTGAAACTCCCTCAGCACCCGCCACCGCAGCCGTTCTCCCGGGTCACTGCGGAGTTTTTTTTTACGTTCTCCAGCTCCTCCTCCGTCACGTTCAGCCCCGGGTCGCTCTCCCGGCGGAGCACAGACCACCGGGCGGCCAGACTGCCGATCTCCTCCACGGTCAGCCCGGCCAGCACCGCCCGTCCGTCCGAAAAAACAGGACTTTCGTCCTCTTCCCGCTCCAGGGCCCGGGCCAGCAGGCAGGCGTTGGAGCACAATGCCCGCTCCCGGTCCTCCCCCGCCAGCTCCCCCGCCTCCCGGCGGGCCTGGAGCACCTCCAGGGCAGACAGCAGCCGCAGCGCCATCCCATTGCCCAGGCTCACCCGCTCCCGCTGGGCCAAGATGGAACCCTCCATGCTCACACCTCCGTCACGATCCGGCGGGAGGCCACCAGCGTCACCTTCTCCAGCACCATGCTGCCCAGGGTGGCGCTCTCCTGAATGCTGCTCCACTGACAGTTGGAATAGATGATCTTCCGGTCCGGCTTACACACCACCAGGGAGAAGCCGCTCAAACTGTAAAAGTCGATGCCGTCCCGAATGGCCTCGTCGGTGGCATACAGCCGGGTCAGCTCCACCACGTGGCTGGTCTGCCCCTCGATGGTGGCCACCGGCTCGGCCTCGCCAAAGGCCTCCACCGCCGTGCTGCTCTTGCTGGCCTTGGCGGAATAGCTCTGCACCACGGCCACCCTGGTGCCGTCCACCTCCAGATAAATGTCGCTGCTGGTGGGAAATCCAGTCATACCCGCTTCACGCTCCCCTCTCTCAAACGGTGATGTGGGCCGTCAGCCAGATCTGATTCAGCCCGTGGGCCACGGTAAAGGAAAAGTCCACCAGACACCGGGCCGGGTCCTGGCTGTCCGCCGTCACTGTCACATTCTCATACCCGGTGATGATCTCCCGGGCTTTCTTGTTCTCCAGCTCCAGCACCACCTGGGCCCGGATGGCTCCCCGGCTCTGGGCCGTGTTCTTGGCCCGCTGGAATTTGGCCCGCAGGGCCCGGCGCAGGGTGGGGATCACGTCGTCCACGATGCGGATGGTGGTCAAGTCCCGCCAGGTGGCGTCTGCCGCCTCCCCCGTGGTGGTCCGGGTGGTCACGCCCCGCACCACGACCATGGTCCCCGCCAGACTCTCCACCGGGGTCACGCCGCCTAAGATCAGCCGGTCCATCTCCCCGTCGTTATACCGCCCGCTCAGACCATACAGGCCAGTGAGCACCGCCCCGCCCAGGGGCACGGCGGGGTCGCTCTCCCCGGCAATGGCTCCGGCCACCGCCGCCGCCACGCCTAAGCCGTCCGTATTCTCCCCGCTCTTGTCCACGCCGCCGGGGGCCACCAGCACCACCCGCTCATGATTCAGCGCCTTGGCCCGGGCGATCAGCTCATCCACCGTCTCCTCCGCCCCACCGGCGGCCACGGCGATGCGCTCCCGCCGGTTGGCCGAGGCCGTCTCCACGCTCTCCTTCATGGCCTTCTGCACGTCCCCGTCCGTGCTGTCACAGATCACCGCCGTGACGTCCTCCAGCCCCTCCAGGGCGGCAAAGCCGTCGCCATAGCCCTCGCCGCTGGCAATGGGCACCGCCGCCACAGAACCGGCCCCGTTTTTCAGGGCCAGGCGGATCAGCTCGGCCATGGTCCCCTGGCCAAAGGCGTTCACCGCCCCGTCATAGCTGGTCACGATCTTCACCTCGTTGGCCGTGGCCTTGGTGTTCACCGCCACCAGGCCCACCTGCTTGCCCCCGCCGCTGCCGCTGACCACAGAAGAGGCATCATACGCGGAATAGATCCCCGGTCTCTGATGTACCGTCACATTCATCCTTTCAATCCACCTCGCACTTCAATTTCCGAAAATGCCGCCGCAGGCTCCTCTTCCCCGGTGAGACAGACCACGCACACCGCCCGCACGCTCCGCCGCAGCAGCCGCGCCTTGCTGTCGTGCTCCGTCTCCCCGCAGGAAAACTCCCGGATGCTCACGCCCTCCGGCCCGCCCCGGACCAAGGCCCTGGCCAGGCGGAACAGGGCCGTCTCCATGGCCGCCCCCTCCGTCTCCTCCGGGGCATACAGGTCCAGTCCCAAGGTCAGCTCCGCCTTCCGGCCATACAGCTCCGTCCACTGTCCGCTGTCCCGGTCAAACCGCTCCCCCAGATAGTCCTGAAAGCCCGCCGGGCCCACCTGACACTTTCTCACGCTCACCACCGCCGTGGGCCGGGTCAGTCGCTCCCGCTCCCGGCCTGTCCAGGCGGTCATGGCCGCCGCTCCCCGGGCGGTGAGATAGTCCGCCATGGCCTTGGGGATATGCTCCAGTTCCAGTTCAGCTCCCCCTCTCCTCGTCCATGGGCCGCAGGACCCCCTGCCAGAACAGCCCCGGCCCGATGCTGTGGGCCGCCTGCACCATATAGCGCTCCTGGCCCAGGTCTACCCGTCCTCCCTCCTCCAGGGGGACCGTTCCCGGGCCCAGATACAAAAACTTGTCCTCCCGCCGCAGCCCCAGGGGGGATGGGACCCGCTGGTCCTCCCCCCGCTCCGCCAAAGGCTGAACAAAAGCCCGGGTCTCCGCGCCCTCGTCTCCGCTCTTGGGGAAGACGATAACGTCCTGGCCATACCGGGCCAGGATCGCCCGCCAGTGCCTGGCCAGTCCGGCCATTTTTTCAGCCATCAGCCCGGCACCCCCCGGAACACAAATCCCGTCTGCCCCAGCCAGGGGGCCATCAGCCGAAGGGCCTGCTGCCGCAGTCCGCTCCTGCCGCCGCTCTCCCCGCGCAGCTGCATGGACAGCTCCCCGGCAGTAAAGCCGCTGATCTGCCCGCCCCCCTGGGCCGCCTCCAGTCCGTCCATGGCCAGCATGGCCGCCGCCAATGCGAAGCTCCTGCCGCAGTCCTCCGGTTTTACCCCCCGGCGCAGCAGGTGCTCCAGCTCTGCGCTGGCCCCTTCGATCAGGGGGAGGAGCAGGACGTCCTGCTCCTCCCCCGCCCCCATGGCCCTGCACAGCGCCAGGATGTCCTCCCTCATTTCTTGACCTCCAGCACCCGGCTGGCGTCCTTGAACACCTTGGCAAAGCCGCTGATGGTGGTCACGGCGGCCCGCTCCAGCTGCCGGTCGATGAGCTTGTCATACTCCACCGTCACGTCGCTGCCCTGCACCATCTCCAGGGCAAATCGCTTGTCCAGACCGATGGCCGTGCCCGCAGGCAGGACAGAGGTCCGCAGCAGATTGGCCCCCAAGGGGGTGGTCAGCTTGCCCGTGCCCTGGAAATTCAGGCCGGTGAGGGGATTCTGAAACTCGCTGAGCTTCAGCAGCTTCACCATCACGTCGCCAGACACCAGCAGGGCGTTCATCTCATAGGGGTCGAACTTGGCCCAAAAGTCCACCAGGTCGTCATAGGTCAGCTTGCCCTGGGCGGCGGTGGTGAACACGCTGGCGGCGTTGCCGTTGCCGTCCCCGTTTTTCAGCACGTCCACCGCGTCCTCCAGCTGGGCCCGGGCGATGTGGGCGCCGATCTGCCGCAGGGTCACAGAGAACAGGTCCAGCTTCTGATAGCGCACCGCCTCATAGCTGGCCACCAGCATTCTGCCCCGCTTGTGCAGCTTCACCAGATTAGACTGCACCTGAATGGTGGTGGCGGGGATGGCCGCGCCCTCCTCCACGTGGCGCAGCTGCTTGCTGTCGCCTCCGGCCTCGGCGGTGATGGAGCGATAGTCCATGCCGTCAAAGCGGGTCACGGCGGCGGTGATGTGGGGCAGGATGTCCCCCTCCTCCATGCCCTGGCGCACCGAGCGGGCGATGTACTCCGGGAACAGCACGGCGGAGTCGGCGGTGCGGAAAAACTTCTCCACCACGTCGCTGCCCGCGCCCTTCACCTTGATATCAAAGCGCTTCAGCTGCCGCTGAAAGGCGTCCAGCCCCTCCAGACTGGTGCCCTTATACTGCTCGCTGGGGTCCTGCCGCTCCAGCACCTGGCTAAAGCTGCGGCCCGCCTCCTGATACATGCCCTTGTCCAGCTTCAGGTTGTCATAAGAAAAAGCCATTCGTTCCCTCTCCTTTCCCGTTTACAGACAGATCACGGCGCTGCCGTCATCTCTCACCTCTGCCACCAGCGCGGCCACGCCGCCGCTCTCCGCCGTCTTCACGCCGCCGTCGCCGTCCCCGGCCAGCTCCGCCCAGCCCACGGTCAGGGTGTCCGCCGTCTTCACCGTGACAAAGCCCTTCACCTGCACGGCGGCCAGACCAGCCCTGGGCTCCAGGGCCACGCCGCAAAAGGCGTCGCCTGCGGAGCAGGGGCCCACCTGACCGTTGCCCGTCAGCTTCACCACCTGGCCGCCCTTCACGCCGCTGTCGGCCAGAAAAGTAGCCACCACGCTGCCGATGTCCTCAAACGAGATCTTGCTCATACCTGCGTTTCCTCCTTCAATTTCCTGTTTTTATGCTCATCCGCCCACCGGGCGGGTTCTGCTCTCAGATCAAAAAGGCCCCGTCCCGGCCCGTCTCTTTCTGCTCCCGCTCCTCATATCGCAGCTGGGGAAACAGAGGATAGCGCTCCGCCGCCTTCTGCTCCCAGGCCTTCTCCACCTGCTCCAGCTCCTCCGGGGACAGGGGGGCAACCAGCCGCTCCAGGGCCGCCTTGTCCAGCCCCAGTCCGGCCAGCAGACCGAAGCGCACCGCCTCTCTTCTGGCCCGCTCCCCGCTCTTCCGGCCCAGCAGAGCCTCCCGCTCCAGCCGTTCCAGCTCTCCGGCGCACTCCGGGTGCCCCTCCGCCAGGGCCTTCAGGGTATGAAAGCGCCCCTCCATGCCCTTCACGATGCCAGCCGCCGGCTGGGCGGGCACCGCCACAAAGGAAAACTCATAGGCGTCGCTGGCCCCCATCAGCCGGGTAAAGCACAGCGCCCCGTCATACCGCTCCCCCTTCTTGTGGCCGCAGTCGCCATTTCGCCTGTCCGCCCCGCAGATGGAGCACTCACTGCGCTCCACCGCGCAGCCCACGCTCACCTCTTTCTTGATGCCCCCCTCGATCTCCGCGATCAGGTCCCGGTTGCTCTCGGTGCGCATCATATAGGCATAGCCCTTCAGCCAGCAATAGCCGTCCCCGGCCTTTGTCAATTTTTCCGGCTCCCGCACCAGCTCCGTGCGATAGATCCGGGCCGCCTGGCCCTTGGCCGACCACTGGTGGTCAAAAATGCCGCACTTGCCCACAAACAGTCCCGCCAGCTCCTCCAGGGTCTCCGGTTCAAACCGCTCTCCGTCCCGGTCCACCTCATTGTCACACAGCCGCACAGAAAAGGCATACACCTCCTTCGCTGTCAGCTCCCGCCGGGCCAGCCGATTGATCTGCTCCAGCTCCTCCGGTCCCAGCCGGGTCTCCTCCCCGGCCTGAGACGCCTTGGTCACGCGCATAGGCTCCGCTCCCTCCTTCTGTTTTTTAAGTTTTCCGATCCCCCAGCCGGATCTTCTCCGCCTGGGCCCGATACAGTTCCGCCTTGGCCTCCTCCACAATGTCCTGAAGATTGATGTCCTCCCAGTCGATCTTCACGCCGCCGCCAAACCCGTGGAGGCGCACCCAAAGCTCGCCGATGCGCTCCAGCGCCGGCTCCACGCTGCGGCGGATGGCGGTGATCTCGCTGGTCAGCAGGTCGGCCTGCTGGGTGCTCATCCGCTCGGTGGACGACCAGGACAGCCCCAGCATAAAGGGCGGGATGCCCGTCCGGGCCACCAGCTGCTCCAGGATCTGCCGCACCGGCACCTGGCTGTCCAGAATGGGGCCGTCCGCTCCGATGACCTTCACATCCACGTCGCCCACGGCCACAAAGTCCCGCACCTGTCCGGCCCGGCCCGCCTGCATGGCCTCTGACCACTCCCCGGCGATCTGCCGACACCGCTCCTGGGCAAAGGCCCCCTCGTCCTCCCCCGGCTTACACACCACCGCAAAGCGCAGGTTGCCCGCCCGCTCCCAGTTCTGTCCCGTGGCCTGAAAAATCTTCAGCAGAATGCCCGCCAAAAAGGGCATAGACCGCAGCATAGACACCCCGCAGGGACAGTCCCCCGTGGGCTGAAGGGGGGTAAACAGCAGCAGCTCCTGCCAGGGCAGCTCTTTCAGCTCCCCCGCCTGACGCAGGCACAGCTTAAAGTCCAGGGGGTTGTCCCCCCGCTTGGCCTCCACCTGCTCCGGGTCGGCGCACAGCACCGCCGCGATGTCCCGCCCGTCCCCGGTGAGGACGATCTCCCCCAATGCGTGGCCGCAGGTGAACAGGTCGTCCAGATACCGGTCCAAAAAGGCCTGGATGCCCCGCTGTCCCCAGCCGATGTTCACCTTCTGAAAAAACTCCTCCAGCCCCGCCTGGGCCGCTTTATCCTCCGCGATCACTTTCACGCCGCCGCACAGCCGCACCAGCTTCCAGATGGCCGCGTCCAGCAGGGGCACCCCCTCCCGGATGGCCCGGTACAGTGCCACCTCCCCGGTCCCCAAGGGGGTATACCGGTCCAGCACGCCGAAGGGATGGCCCTCCCCCTGGCGCACCTGCACCACCGGGGCCGCCCCCCGCCGCTTCTTCCGCTCCCACCACTTCAAAGTGTGACCTCCTCCATTCTCCGTCTTTGCGTCCTTTGGCCCCCTTGTGAAAGGGGGCTGGCATCGCAAAAACTCATCACTCCTACTTCCTAACTCCTAACTCCTCAAAATCTCCCTCTCTCCACGCACCCGGCGTACACGCCTCCGCCCTTCCGCTCCGCCACCGTAGCGGCAAAATAGCGGATCTCATCCATGGCGTGGTCGTTTTCCTTCCTCACCCGGTCCTGCCCGTCCCCCTGCTCCTCCCAGCGGTACAGGGCAAATTCCCGGATGGCGTCGCCGCACCCCGGACAGATCACCAGCTTCCCCGCCTTCAAAAGCCGGGCCGTCAGGCGGATGCCGCTCAGCACCCGGTTGTCCGCCCGCCGCACCCGCCAGCCCCGCCGCCGCAGGGTCTCGATAAAGCTGGCCGCCGCCGGGTCCACGATCACCGCCCGGATGTCCCGTCCCCCGGCCAGTTCGGCCAGGGCGTCGGCATATTCCTCGTCCGTCTTCTGCCGGTGCATCTTCCGGGCGTCATAATAAAATTCCGCCGTGCGGTACCAAATGCCGTCCTTCTTCCCCCACAGCCCCATAGACGTGGGGTTCACCGTGCCATAGTCGCAGGAGATATACCACTCCTCCAGCCCCTCCGGGGCGGTGTGCACAAAGCTCTCGTCAAAAAAGTCATACACCAGACCCTCCGCGGCCACCCACTCCCCCAGCACGAACCGGCGGTAAAAGGTCCCCTGAAACATGGTCCGATACCGCTCCAGCATCTGGGGGGACAGCCCTGGGTTGTCCTCCATGGAGAAGGGGATGCGCAGCGCCCCCTTCTCCTCCGCCTTTAAGATCCACTCCTGATAAAACCAGTGGGCGGGGGACTCCGGGTTGCAGGAGAACCAAAGCCTGCTCCCGCTCACCGAGCACCGGGCCGCCGCCTGTTCCACAAAGGACCTGGGCATCAGCGCCGCCTCATCCAGCAGCGCCCCCGCCAGGGTCAGCCCCTGGATCAGGGCCGCCGACCCCTCGTCCTTGCCGCCGAACAGATAAAACGTGTTCTTCCGCCTGCCCAGCCGCACCTCCAGCAGATTTTGGGACGTCTTCTGTCTGCACCGAAAGCCCATCCCCTCCAGCAGGGGCAGCAGCTCCTCCAGCAGATTCCGCCGCACCGACACGATGGTCCGCCCGCACAGGGCAAACCGCCTGTTCTGAAAGCGCTGCATGGCCCAGCAGAAAAAGGACAGCCCCGTACACAGCGTCTTGCCGCTGCGCACCGCCCCGTCACAGATGATGGCCTGCTTGTCCCGGTCCGGCGAGCCGGGCCGCCACCAGGTCAGCACCCTGCGCTGCTTGGGCGAAAACTCCATTCCTGTCTCACTTCCCCTCCTCCTGATGCTCCATGGCGCTTAAAAACCGGTCCACCTGGTCCTCCCCGCTGTGGTCGGCGGCGTCCAGCAGCCGCTCCAGCAGCCTGGCCCGGTCCGTGAATTTCAGCTCCACCACGCCGTTGCTCCCCCGCTTGAATTCCGTCAGGGCGTCTAAGTTCATGCCCTCCAGTCCGCCCCACTCCTCCGTGGGGAAGCAGGCCAGCTTCACCGCATCCTCCACCCCGGCGTTGGCCAGCTTCCACATCCTTCGGATGATCTGCTCCCGTCCGGGCGTCGCTCCCTTTGCCACCCTATCCCTCCTCACCCCTGCTTCCCAACCACAAAAAGTTGCACGTTCCCGTCCTCTTTTGCAAAAATTTCTTGAAATTTTTTGTTTCGACCTCTTTTTCCCGCCCCGTGGACTAATCTTGATAGCTGCATAGCCCCTCCAGAAAATTTTTCCCCGCATAGCCCGCCCTGCTTTTTCCTATCCTAGGAACAAACATCCCCATCAAAACAGGAGGGACCCCTATGTATCATCTCCGCCGCCTTTCCGCCCTGGTCCTCAGTCTGGCCATAGCACCGCTTCTCTTCCTGCCCACCCCCGCCGCCGCAGCCAACGAGGACAGCATGCCCCTGGTCCTCTCCTCCGCCTCCGCCCTGCTCATGGAGAAGGAGACGGGGACCGTCCTCCTCCAGCAAAACGCCCACCAGAAGCTGGAGCCCGCCAGCGTCACCAAGATCATGACCCTGCTCCTGGTCATGGAGGCCGTAGACTCCGGCCGCCTCTCCCTGGACGAGCTTGTCCCCGTCTCCGCCCACGCCGCCGGGATGGGCGGCTCCCAGGTCTATTTAAAGGAGGGGGAGCAGCTCTCGGTCTCCGACCTTATCAAGTGCGTGGCCGTGGTCTCGGGCAACGACTGCGCCGTGGCCCTGGCCGAGCGCCTGGCGGGCAGCGAGTCCGCCTTCGTGGACCAGATGAACCAAAAGGCCCAGTCCCTGGGCATGGCGGACACCCACTTTGTCAACTGCACCGGTCTCCCCGCCCCCGGCCACCTCACCTCCGCCTGGGACATTGCCCTCATGTCCCGGGAGCTGATCCTCCGCCACCCGGATATTCAGCAATACACGACTATCTGGACCGACTCCATCCGAAACGGCGCCTTCGGCCTCACCAACACCAACCGCCTGGTCCGCTTCTACGACGGGGCCACCGGCCTGAAAACGGGCTTCACCGCCTCCGCCCAATACTGCATGTCCGCCACCGCCCAGCGAAACGGCATGGAACTCATCGCCGTGGTGATGAAGGCCCCCACCACCGCCCAGCGCTTTCAGGACGCCTCCAGCCTGCTGGATTACGGCTTTGCCAACTACGCCCTGATCACCCCCCAGCCCGAAAGCCCCCTGGCCCCGGTGGACGTGCTCCTGGGCCGGAGCAAGACCGTCCAGCCCCAGCTCCAGCGGGAGTGTCACCTGCTGGTGGAAAAGACCCAGGCCGATCAGGTCACCACCCGCGTCGATCTGGCCCAGGACGTCCAGGCCCCGGTGGACCCCGGCCAGACCCTGGGGGAGTTCCAGGTCTATGTTGGAAATGAGCTGCGGGACTCCGTCCCCATCGTCGCCGCCCAGGGGGTGGACCGGCTCTCCGTCCCCGGCCTGTTCTCCCAACTTCTGCGCCGTCTGCTCTTCGCCGGTTGAGGCGTCGAAAAAACGCCGATAATTCCTCTCCGTCCGGCCCCCCGTCCAGTCAGACGGGGATACATCTCTCGGTCTCCCCGCCCGGTTTACCGCTATTTTACTTGACGGCTCCGCTGTATAGTTGTATAATTTATATAAATAATTCCAGTCGCGTTTGACGCGAAATTGTGCTTTTTCGCCCACTTCACTATGGAAATCCCAACCAGAGGTGATCACTTTGTCCAAATATTTAGAAAATCTCACACCCAACGACCTGTTTTTAGAGCTCCAGGCCTTTTCCGACGGCCACTCCGCCCACGCCTGGCGCTGCTTCGGCTCCCACCCCGCCAAGGCTGAGGACGGGACCGAGGGCTACCTCTTCCGGGTCTGGGCGCCCAACGCCCCCAAGATCACCCTCATCGGTGACTTCAACCACTGGGACCTCCAGGCCACTCCCATGGAAAAGATCGAGGGCGGCATCTGGGAGGTCTTCGTCCCCGGCCTTCAGCGGTACGACGCCTATCAATACGCCGTCTTCCAGGCCGACGGCTCCTATGTGGGCAAGGCCGACCCCTTCGCCTTTCATGCCGCCACCCGGCCCGATGTCTCCTCTAAGATCTACGACCTGAACACCGGCTACGCCTGGGGCGACCAGGCCTGGATGGCCCGCCGGGCCAAGCAGGTACCCTACACCGCCCCCATGAACATCTACGAGTGCCACCTGGGCTCCTGGCGGCGCACCGGCGACGGCGAGTTCCTCAGCTACCGTGACACCGCCTCCTACTTAGTGCCCTATGTGAAGGAGATGGGCTTCACCCATGTAGAGCTCCTCCCCGTCACCGAGCACCCCCTGGACGCCTCCTGGGGCTACCAGTGCACCGGCTACTTCGCGGCCACCAGCCGCTTCGGCATCCCCGATGACCTGAAATACCTCATCGACCAGCTTCACCAGGCGGGCGTCGGCGTCATCATGGACTGGGTCCCCGCCCACTTCCCCCGGGATGCCTTCGGCCTCTACCAGTTCGACGGCACCCCCACCTATGAATACGCCGACCCCCGAAAGGGCACCCACGCCGACTGGGGCACCAACGTCTTTGACTATGGCCGCAGCGAGGTCCGCTCCTTCCTCCTCTCCTCCGCCATGTTCTGGCTGGAGGAGTACCACATGGACGGCCTGCGGGTGGACGCCGTCTCCTCCATGCTCTATCTGGACTATGGCCGCAAGGACGGGGAGTGGGTCCCCAATGTCAACGGCGGTCACGAGAATCTGGAGGCCGTGGACTTCCTGCAGAAGCTGAACACCGCCATCTTCGCCGTCCACCCCGACGTGCTCATGGTGGCTGAGGAGTCCACCTCCTGGCCCAAGGTCACCCACCCCGTGGACCAGGGCGGCCTGGGCTTCAACTTCAAGTGGAACATGGGCTGGATGAACGACATCTGCCACTACATCAAGATGGACCCCTACTTCCGCCAGTTCAACCACAAGGACGTCACCTTCTCCCTGATGTACGCCTTCTCCGAGAACTATATCCTCCCTCTCTCCCACGACGAGGTGGTCCATATGAAGGGGTCTTTCTTCGGCAAGATGCCCGGGGACGACCCGCAGAAGTTCGCCGGTGTCCGGGCCTTCTATGCCTACATGATGACCCACCCGGGGAAAAAGCTCACCTTCATGGGGGCGGAGTTCGCCCAGTGGAACGAGTGGCACTATGAATACTCCCTGGACTGGCACCTGCTCCAGTATCCCCCCCACCGCCAGACCCAGGACTTCTTCAAGGCCATGAACGCCTTCTACCTCCAGCAGCCCGCCCTCTGGCAGCAGGACGACTCCTGGCACGGCTTCCAGTGGCTGTGCGCCGATGACAACACCGCCAACACCGTCTCCTTCCTCCGCTGGGACAAGGACGGCAAGCCCCTTCTGGTGGTGTGCAACTTCTCCCCCAACCACCGCAATGGCTACCGGGTGGGCGCGCCCTTCGCCGGGATCTGGACCCCCGTGCTGAATACCGACGACACTCAGTTCGGCGGCCAGGGCCTGGGGGACCACGACCCCGTGAAGACGGAGAAGGTCCCCTGCCACGACCAGGCCCAGTCCCTGGTCATCGACCTGCCCCCCATGTCCGCCATGATCTACCGCTGCACCCGCCGGTTCCCGGTGCGCAAGCCCGCCGCCCCCAAGGCGGAGCAGGCCGCAGCCAAAAAGGCCGCCCCCAAAAAGCGCGCGGCCAAGGCCAAAGCAGCCGCCGCCCCCGCCCAGGATGCGGCCCCTCAGGCCGCTCTGCCGGAAAAGCCCGCCCGGAAGGCGCTGCCCAAGAAAGAGCCCCAGCAGGCGCTGCCCAAAAAGGAAGAGAAGCAGGCCCTCCCGGAAAAGGGGAAGCAGCACGCCCTGCCCCAAAAGCCGGAGCAGACCGCCCTGCCCAAGAAAGAGGACAAGGCCGCCCTCTCCGCCCCGCCCCAGCCCAAAGCCCTGACGGGCCGCAAGTCCACCCCCAGAAAGGCATCTAAGCGCAAAAAGCGCTCCTGATAGCTCCATCGTTTCCAGCGCAGCATCGACCCAGTATTCGTAAGAGGTGACAGTATGAAAAAAGAAGTTGTAGCCATGCTGTTGGCCGGAGGACAGGGCAGCCGCCTCTACGCCCTCACCAGCCACGTGGCCAAGCCCGCCGTCCCCTTCGGCGGCAAATACCGCATCATCGATTTTCCTCTCTCCAACTGCGTCAATTCCGGCATCGACACCGTGGGCGTCCTCACCCAATACCGCCCCCTGGAGCTGAACAGCTACCTGGGCAACGGCCAGCCCTGGGACCTGGACCGGGCCGACGGCGGCGTACATATCCTCCCCCCCTACATGCGGGAGGGGGACCAGGGCACCTGGTACAAGGGCACCGCCAACGCCATCTATCAGAACATCGGCTTTCTGGACCTGTATGACCCGGAGTATGTGGTCATCCTGTCCGGCGACCATATCTACAAGATGGACTACACCCACATGATCGACCTGCACAAGAAAACGGGGGCGGCCTGCACCATCTCCGTGCTGGAGGTCACCATGGAGGAGGCCACCCGCTTCGGCATCATGAACGTGGACGAGCACGACCGTATCTACGAGTTCGAGGAGAAACCCGCTCACCCCAAGAGCAATCTGGCCTCCATGGGCATCTATGTCTTCACCTGGTCCAAGCTGCGGCAATATCTCATCGACGACGAGGCCGACCCCGGCTCCTCCAACGACTTCGGCAAAAACATCATCCCCAACATGCTCGCCGCCGGTGAACTTCTCACCGCCTACCGATTCCATGGCTACTGGAAGGACGTGGGCACCATCGACTCCCTGTGGGATGCCAACATGGACATGCTGGCCCCCCACAACTCCATCGACCTCCACGACCCGGAGTGGCCCATCTACGCCCGCTCCCCCATCAAGCCCCCCCACGCCACCGGTCCCCATGCAAAAATTTCCCATTCCCTGGTCACCGGCGGCGGCCAGATCGACGGCACCGTGGAAAACTCCGTCCTCTTCCACTCCGTCGTGGTGGAGGAAGGCGCCCGGGTGCAGTACTCCATCCTCATGCCCGGCGCAGTGGTCAAAGCCGGGGCCGACGTGTCCTATGCCATCGTGGCTGAAAACGCCGTCATCGAAGCAAACGCCCAAGTGGGCTCCGCCCCGGACGACAGCCCCGACTGGGGCATCGCCGTGGTGGCCGGCGGTGTCACCGTGGGCCAGGGTGCCACCGTGGCCCCCCACGCCATGATCCGCGAAGATGTGAAAGGAGGCGAGCAGGCATGAACGACCTCCACGGAATTCTCTTTGCCTATCGCGCTGATACCAACCTGGGAGAGCTGACCCGTCCCCGCAACACCTGTTCTCTCCCCTTCGGCGGGCGCTACCGCCTCATCGACTTCATGCTCTCCAACTATGTCAACGCCGGCATCTCCGACGTGGGCATCATCGTCCACCAGAGCTATCAGTCCCTCCTGGATCACCTGGGCTCCGGCAAGGACTGGGACCTGAGCCGCAAGCACGGCGGCCTGCGCATCCTGCCCCCCTTCAGCTATGCCCGCCGGGGCGGGGACTACCGCGGCCCCATGGACGCCCTGGCCGGGGTGTCTGACTACTTGAACAACATCCGCCAGGACTATGTCATCATGGGCCGGGGCGATCTGGCCCTGAACCTGCCCGTGGCCGACGTGTTCCAGCAGCACCTGGACTCCGGGGCCGACGTCACCATCGTCTGCACCCCCACCCTCCGGGGCGCCCCCCGCTCCTCCGAATATGTGGAGGTCAGCGAGTCCGGCCGCATCACCGACCTGTCCATCCACCCCACCGCCGCCGACCAGTCTCTGGAGTCTCTGGAGCTCTATGTCCTGTCCAAGCAGCTGCTGCTGAGCATGGTGGACTACTGCGCCGCCCACGACGTCACCGACTTCAGCCGGGGCGTCCTCCAGCCCCGCCTGGACTCCCTCAAGCTCATGCCCTATGTCCACCAGGGCTATGTGGGCCGCTTCCAGTCGGTGGATGACTACTACCACCGCTCCATGGACCTGCTGGACCCCGCCGTCCGGGCCGACCTCTTCAACCCCCAGCGGCCCATCCGCACCAAGGACCAGTCCAACCCCTCCACCTACTATGGCCCCGACTCCTCCTGCGTCTGCTCCCTGGTGGCCGACGGCTGCCATATCGAGGGCCAGGTGGAAAACTCCATCATCTCCCGCGGCGTCACCATCGAGCCGGGGGCCAAGGTGGTCAACAGCGTCCTCATGCAGGGCGCGGTGGTCAAGGCCGGGGCCTCTCTGGCCTATGTCATCGCCGACAAAAAGGTCACCGTGAACCAGGGCCGCATGCTCATGGGCCACAGCACCTATCCCCTGGCCATCGCCAAGGGTTCCGTCGTGTAATTTGCCGGAAAGGGGATATCTATGAACATTCTTTTCGCCTCCTCCGAAGTTGCTCCCTTCATCAAGACCGGCGGTCTGGCCGACGTGGCCGGTTCCCTGCCCCAGGCCCTGGCCAAGGAGGGCCACCAGGTCACCGTCATCCTCCCCCTCTACCAGGGCGTCAGCCAGTTCTGGCGGGACCAGATGACCTTCCTCAAGCACTTCAACGTCTCCCTGTCCTGGCGGCAGGCCTACTGCGGCCTGTTCCAGCTGGAGCGGGAGGGCGTTACCTACTGGTTCGTGGACAACGAATACTACTTCAAGCGCGCCCAGATCTACGGCCACTTCGACGACTGCGAGCGCTTCGCCTTCTTCTCCCGTGCCGTTCTGGCCGCCCCCGCCCAGCTGGACTGGGCGCCGGACATCATCCACTGCAACGACTGGCAGACCGCCCTGGTCCCCGTCTACCTGCTGGAGGAGCGCTACCGGGTGCCCCAGCTGTCGAACGCCCACGCCGTCTTCACCATCCACAACATCGAATACCAGGGCCGCTACGGCGAGCAGGTCCTCCAGGACGTCATCGGCCTGGACAGCAGCTACTTCAACGAGGGCATGCTGGCCTACTTCGGGGACGTGAACCTGATGAAGGGGGCCATCCTGGCCTCCAGCCAGGTGACCACCGTCTCCCCCACTTACGCCCAGGAGCTGCACACCCCCTTCTATGCCCGGGGCATGGATGGGGTCATCTGCCAGCAGGACGGCAAGTTCTGCGGTATCGTAAACGGCATCGACATGGACCTCTACGACCCCGCCACCTGCGCCGACCTGCCCGAGCACTACTCCGCCAAGGACGTCTCCGGCAAGGCCGCCTGCAAGGCCGCCCTCCAGCGGGCCATGGGCCTTCAGGAGGACCCCTACATCCCCCTCATCGGCTGCGTCTCCCGCCTGGTGGGCCACAAGGGCTTCTCCCTGGTCACCGACGCCCTCCACGACATCATGGGCCTGGACGTGCAGATGGTGGTCCTGGGCACCGGCGAATGGCAGTATGAGGAGGCATTCCGCAATGCCCAGGGCCAGTATCCCGGCCGCTTTGCCGCCCACCTAGCCTACTCCCCCGCCCTGTCCAACCTGGTCTACGCCGGGTCTGACCTGTTCCTCATGCCCTCCGTGTCCGAGCCCTGCGGCCTCAGCCAGCTCATCGCCATGCGCTTCGGCTCCATCCCCGTGGTGCGGGAGACCGGCGGTCTGAAGGACACCGTCCCCCCCTACAACAAGTACACCGGCGAGGGCCGGGGCTTCACCTTCACCAACATCAACGCCGGCGACATGGTCTGGGTCCTGCGGGAGGCCGCCGCTCTCTACCGCAGCAACAAGCCCGCCTGGCGCGCCCTGCAAAAGGCCGGCATGACCGCCGACTTCTCCTGGGGCCCCTCCGCCAAGCAATACCTGGAAGTCTACCGCCGGGCCATGGGCTAAGTCCGGTTCTCCCCCACAAAACGCGCTCCGCCTCCCCCGGCGGAGCGCGTTTTTTCTTGTGCAATTTTCGCCCGTCAGCCCCGAAACCCCCTGCGTTTACGCCGTTATGCCGATTGACGCACCTTTTGAAAGCTGATAAAATATTCCTGTGGGGTCAGGCGCGTTCCAGCCCCACCTTTTCTTAAAATCTGAACCCGTTACAGGAGGAACTGTTATGGCTGAATATACCAAGGCCCAGCTTACCGAGATGATCACCGGTAAGCTCCAGCGCAACTTTGGCCGCACTGTGGACGAGGCCACCCCCTCCCACATGTTCAAGGCCTGCGCTCTGGTCCTGCGTGACATCATGTCCCGCCGCCAGATGGCCACCGACAACCAGGTGTGGGAGGGCCAGCGCCGCCAGGTCCACTATCTCTCCCTGGAGTTTTTGATGGGCCGCTCTCTGGAGAAGAACGCCTATAACCTGGGCCTGCTGGACACCCTGAAGGATGCCCTGGACGGCCTGGGTTTCTCCGCCTCCGACCTGTTCGAGCTGGAGCCTGACGCCGGTCTGGGCAACGGCGGTCTGGGCCGCCTGGCCGCCTGCTATCTGGACTCCATGACCACCCAGGAGATCCCCGCCACCGGCTATTCCATCTGCTACGAGCTGGGCATCTTCAAGCAGAAGATCATCGACGGCAAGCAGGTGGAGCTGGCCGACAACTGGCTGGGCCTGGGCGATGCCTGGCTCATCCCCAAGATGGACGAGGCGGAGGAGGTCCGCTTCGGCGGCAAGGTGGAGGACTGCTGGGACAGCGAGGGCCACAACCATCCCGAGCACACCGGCTATACCACCGTGCTGGCCATCCCCCGGGACATGGAGATCGCCGGTTACCAGACCCGCCACACCAACGTCCTGCGCCTGTGGGACGCCAAAAGCCCCGTCCCTGTGGACATGTCCCTGTACTCCCGGGGCGAGTATCTCAAGGCGGTGGAGCAGCAGGCCATGGCCGAGGTCATCGCCAAGGTCCTCTACCCCGATGACAACCACTACGAGGGCAAGTCCCTGCGCTTAAAGCAGCAATACTTCTTCGTCTCCGCCACGGTGCAGTCCATCATCCGTAAGCACCGCGCCCAATATGGCACCCTGCGCAACTTCCATGAAAAGCACGTCATCCAGATCAACGACACCCACCCCACCCTGGTCATCCCGGAGCTGATGCGCATCCTGCTGGATGTGGAGGGCTACTCCTGGGAGGACGCCTGGCACATCGTCACCCAGACCGTCTGCTACACCAACCACACCGTCCTGGCCGAGGCCCTGGAGCGCTGGCCCCAGTCCCTCATCGAGACCCTGCTGCCCCGCATCTGGATCATCCTCAAGGAGATCGCCGCCCGCTACCAGCGGGAGCTGGAGCACCGCTATGGCAATGACACCGGCAAGATCGCCAACATGGCCATCATCTGGGGCGGCGAGGTGCGCATGGCCAACCTGTGCATCTGCGCCTGCCAGACGGTGAACGGCGTCTCCGCCCTCCACTCCGAGATCCTGAAGAAGGACGTCTTCCACGACGCCTATCTGGCCCGGCCCGAGCAGTTCACCAACGTGACCAACGGCATCGACCACCGCCGCTGGCTGTCTCAGATCAACCCCCAGCTGGATTCCCTCATCCGGGACTGCACCGGGGGGGACGCCTATTTGCTCCACCCGGAGGCCCTCCAGGGCCTGGAGAAATACCGCTCCAACAAGACCGTGCTGAAAAAGCTGGGGGACATCAAGCACGCCAACAAGCTGCGCTTTGCCTCCTGGGTGGCCCGGGAGTCCGGCGTGGTGCTGAACACCGACGCCATTTTCGACGTCCAGGTCAAGCGCCTGCACGAGTATAAGCGCCAGCTGCTCAATGTGCTGCACATCATCGCCCTGTATCACCAGCTTCAGGACGATCCCAACATGGACTTTGTCCCCCAGACCTATCTCTTCGGGGCCAAGGCCGCCCCCGGCTATCACGTGGCCAAGGAGATCATCCAGCTCATCAACTCCCTGGCCGCCCAGATCGACAAGGACCCCGTGTGCAAGGATAAGCTCCAGGTGGTCTTTTTGGAGAACTACCGGGTCTCCCTGGCGGAGAAGCTCATCCCCGCCTCCGAAATCAGCGAGCAGATCTCCACCGCCGGAAAAGAGGCCAGCGGCACCGGCAACATGAAGTTCATGATGAACGGCGCCCTCACCATCGGCACCCTGGACGGGGCCAACGTAGAGATGCACCAGCAGCTGGGGGACGAGAACATCTTCCTCTTCGGTCTCACCGCCCAGGAGGTGGTCCAGCGCAAGCAGCAGGGCTATCACCCCATGGACTACTACCAGCAGGACCCCGTCCTCAAGCGGGTCATCGACCAGCTCTCCGCCGGCTTCGACGACCACGTGTCCTATGCCGACCTGGCCACCCGCCTGCTCTACGGCGCCGGCGGCTCCCCCGCCGATGAATACCTGCTCCTGGCCGACTTCCAGAGCTATTGCCAGGCCCACCAGCGGGCCCTTCAGGTCTATGGCGACAGCAAGCGCTGGAACCAGATGTCCCTGACCAACATCGCCCGCTCCGGCATCTTCGCCGCCGACCGCTCCATCAAGGACTACGCCGAAAACATCTGGCACGTCCCCACCCGATAAGCTCACTTTTTCTCCCCGCGCCCTTGTCCCGATTTTAAAAAAATGGTATAATGATTCGTACCGATCAAGCCGCCTGTGCGGCCTCACTTTCCGCCTGTCGGAAAAAACAGAAGAAAGGTTGATCCTATATGCAGCCACTTTCTAATCAGCAGCTGGCGATCAAGGCCAACGAGGCCCGCATTCTGGGCCTGACCATGGTCCACGACGCCGCCTCCGGCCACCCCGGCGGCTCCATGTCCTGCCTGGACCTGGTCACTGCCCTGTACTTCAACGTCATGCACGTGGACACCCAAAACCCCCAGGACCCTGACCGTGACCGCTTCGTCATGTCCAAGGGCCACTGCAGCCCCGCCCTCTATCCCGTTCTGGCGCTGCGGGGCTTCTTCCCCGTGGACGACCTGCACATGTTCCGCCGCATCGACGGCCACATGTCCGGCCACGTAGAGATGCACCACGTCCGGGGCGTGGACATGTCCACCGGCTCCCTGGGCCAGGGCGTCTCCGCCGCCGTCGGCATGGCCCTGGGCGGCAAGCTCAACCACAAGGACTACCGCGTCTACGCCGTCATGGGCGACGGCGAGCTGGACGAGGGCCAGGGCTGGGAGGCCTTTATGTCCGCCGCCAAGTACAAGCTGGATAACCTGTGCGTCATCGTAGACGTGAACGGCCTCCAGATCGACGGTGCCACCAAGGACGTCATGCCTCTGGAGCCCCTGGACCAGAAGTTCGCCGCCTTCGGCTTCCACGTCATCACCATCAACGGCCACGATTTCGACCAGATCCTCTCCGCCTATCAGCAGGCCGCCGCCACCAAGGGCCAGCCCACTGTGATCCTGGCCAAGACCGTCAAGGGCAAGGGCATCTCTTTCATGGAGAACGACGCCGGCTGGCACGGCAAAGCGCCCAACGACCAGCAGCTGGAGCAGGCTGTCTCCGAGCTGAAGGCCAAGATCAAGGAATTGGAGGGGAACTGACATGTCTGAAAAGAAAGCCACCCGTAATGCCTACGGCGACGCCCTGGTCGCCCTGGCTGACCGTTATCCCGAGCTGATCGTGCTGGAGGCCGACCTGGCCGGAGCCACCATGACCAAGGGCTTTAAAGCCGCCTATCCCCAGCGCTTCTTCGACATGGGCATCGCCGAGAGCAACATGCAGGGCGTGGCCGCCGGCCTGTCCACCTGCGGCTTCAAGCCCTTTACCAACACCTTCGCCATGTTCGCCGCCGGCCGCTCCTGGGAGCAGGTGCGCAACTCCATCGCCTACCCCGGCATGAATGTCAAGGTCGTGGGCTCCCACGGCGGCCTGTCCGTGGGCGAGGACGGCGCCACCCACCAGTGCATCGAGGACTTCTCCCTCATGCGCACCATCCCCGGCATGACCGTTCTGTGCCCCTGCGACGCCAACGAGATGACCCTGGCCGTCGAGGCCCTGCTCCAGTACGAGGGCCCCGCCTATATTCGCCTGGGCCGCTCCGCTGTAGAGACCGTCACCGACTCCATCCCCGGCTATCACTTCCAGCTGGGCAAGGGCGTCACCCTGCGCGACGGCAAGGACGTGACCATCGTGGCCGTGGGCATGATGGTCCAGATGGCCCTGAAGGCCGCCGACATCCTCTCCGCCGAGGGCATCTCCGCCCGGGTCCTGGACTTCCACACCATCAAGCCCCTGGACCAGGAGTTGCTCCTGGCCGCCGCCAAGGAGACCGGCGCCATCGTCACCACCGAGGAGCACAACATCATCGGCGGTCTGGGTGCCGCCGTGGCCGAGTTCCTCAGCGAGAACTGCCCCGTGCCCGTCATCCGCCACGGCGTGAACGACCAGTTCGGCCGCAGCGGCAAGGCCGACCAGGTCCTGGCCGCCTACGGTCTCACCCCCGAGGTGCTGGCCGACAAGGCCCGCCAGGCCATCGCCAAAAAGGGCTGATCCTCTCTGATCGCATAAAAATACGGCGATCCCAATCGTTTGGGACCGCCGTATTTTTATGCTTTTTATTTATATTGGACCTGCCGCAGCATCTGTAAAAATCCACCCACCGCCTCTGACAGTTCCTGTCCGGGGCGGTACACGACGTACACGCCCCCGTTCATCGATCCCTCAAAGCCTGCGAAAAATTCCGGGTCAAAGGGCAAAGACATCACCTGATTCACCCGTTCCTGGTTGTTCACCGCCTGGGACCCCACGGCCACCGCATCGGTCTGGGTCAGCAGGTCATAAAAGGTCCCCCGGCTGGAGATATAGACGATTTTCCCGATCCGGCTCCAGTCCATATTCTTCATGCCCCGCTCCACCTGAGAGTGGATGCTGGACCCGCCGGGCATCAGCCAGTCCAGCTCGGGATAGATCACAAAGCTCTGGCCATACAGGTCCTCCGCCCGGATGGGCCGATTCAGCCTTGCCAGCGGGTGGCCCACCCGCACCACCAGATGGGGCACTGTATCAGACAGCTTCTCCATGTACAGCCCCCTGCTCTCCACCTCCCGCCGGGCCAGCTCCAGCACGCCGTTTTCCAGGTAAAGCACCCCCAGCTCCGACTCCCCGGTGAATACGTCTCCGATGGCCGTCAGGGGGTCGGTCTCCTTATAGAAAAATCGGAAGCCGTCTTTCTCTCCCCAGGTCCTTACATACTCCAAAAACACGTCGCAGGTAAAGGACAGACAGGTTGCAGATATTCTGGCGCTGTTGGCCTGGTCCACCAAATACAGCAGTTTCTCTTTCCCCTCCGCCTCCTCCACTATGTCCCGGGCGATTTTCAAAAATTTCCGTCCCGCCTCCGTGGGGGTCAGTCCGTTGTTCTCCCGTTTGAAAATGGCCACACCGTATTTTTGCTCTGTCTCCGCCAAGATCTTGCTCAGTCTGGGCTGGGACAGATACAGAACTTTGGCCGCCGCCGTCATCGATCCCCGCTGGGCGATCTCCAGCAGATACCGCAGATTCTGTATATTCATTTATTTCCCCTCCTTTTTAGACATTCTTCGCAGGAATGAGGTCTGCCAATTTTGTGATAGCAGCTTTTATTTTTTCTGCTGTTTCACTCATATCCTAACTGTTTATTTGTGTAAAGTATCAATTTCCCCCTCACCAACGCCCTCCCACGGGATAGGGCCCCGCTGTTTGGTTATTTGCCCTTCGTCCGACCCAGCTTTATAATCTCTATCGCCGGCAGCAAAATTCTTTTCTTTTATTGGTTTAGATTCGTTTAACCCTTAATTTTTAAAAGTTTTCCTCTTTCGGCGCTGCCTGCATCCGCCGGTTTTTTTGATTATAACATATCTGCCGCCGGGATGCAAAATGCGCCGCTGCCCCGTCTGTCATCAGGCGAGATCACACTGGAAAGGATGAAAGACCATGATCTCTAACGAACTCTCCCAGGCCATCCAAAGGCACTGGCATACCGCCGTCGCTCTCAGCGATGACCTCTATGCCCACCCCGAGATCGCCCATCAGGAATTCCGCTCCAGCCAGAAAGTCGTAGAATTGCTCCGCCAGGCCGGTTACCAGGTGGAATACCCCTACATGGGCTACCCCACCGCCTTCCGTGGGGTGCTGAAAAATGGGGAAGGTCCCTCCGCCGCCATCCTGGTGGAATACGACGCCCTTCCCGGTCTGGGCCACGCCTGCGGGCACAACGCCCACTGCGCCATGGCCGTGCTGGCCGCCCTGGCCATGGCCGACCTCAAGGACCGGTTCCAGGGCACGGTATACGTCTTCGGCACCCCCGCCGAGGAGGAGGCCGGTGCCAAGATCGGCATGGCCGCCAACGGCGCATTCGACGGCATGTCTCTGGCGACAATGATCCACAGCTGGAGCGGCCCGGCCAGCATCTCCGACATGGACGTGCTCAGTCTGCGGTGTTATCTCATGGAGTTCAAGGGGACCAGCGCCCACGCCGTGGCCGGTCCCTGGGAGGGCCACAGCGCCCTGGCCGCCGCCCGGGGCTTCCTGTCCCTCATCGATGCCCGGCGGGAGAGCTTCACCAGAGATGTCCATGTGAACACCATCATCACCGATGGCGGTCTCTGCCCCGCCATCCTGCCGGACCGTGCGGAGCTCCGCATCGAGTTCCGTACCGATTCTCTCTCCAAGCTGGAGCAGATGGACGATATCGTCAAAAAGTGCGCCCAAGGCGCAGCCTCCGCCATGGACTGCACCGTGAACTTCACCAAGGCCTTCGACGACTTTGCCGACATGGTCCGGGTCCCCGTGCTGGAGGATACGGTGGAGGAGCTGCTCCATGAGATGGGACGGGCCAGCGAGCCCGTGCGGATTCCCAACGGCTCCTCCGACGTGGGCAACGTGAGCTATCACTGCCCCGCCATTCAGCCCCTGCTGACCATCGGCGACACGTTTTACGCCCTGCACACCCCGGAGTTCCGGGAGGAGACCCTCAAGGAGCCCGCCCACCAGGCCATCGCCGACGGCGGCAAGCTCATCGGCAGCCTGATCCTGCGCACCCTCACCGACGAGAAGTTCCGGGACCAGGTCCGGCAGTCCTATCTGGCCCAGCGCGAAAAAAAGTTAGACCCCTGACCTCCGTAAACCCGATTATTTGTGTGAAAAAGGAGTTCTTTTCATGTCAAGCGGAAACATGTTAAAAAAGAAAAAAGGCATCCAGCTGCCTCACATCTATGTTCTGCTGTTTGCCATCATCGTTGTCTGCACCATCCTCACCTGGGTCCTCCCCGCCGGCGAGTTTGACCGGGTGGTGAACGAGGCCACAGGCCGCACCGTAGCCGTGGCCGGCACCTTCCACACGGTGGAGCAGTCGCCGGTCGGTATCTTTCAGATGTTCCAGGCCATCTATAACGGCATGTGCGATGCCGGGTCGGTCACCTTCTTTGTGTTCATCTCTTACGCCTCCATCAACATCATCATTGCCAGCGGTGCGTTCAACGGTCTGGTTGCCGGCCTGCTGAAGGTGTTCAAGGGCAAGGCTCGCGTGGCCATCATCCCCATCTTCATGTTCATCGTGGGTATCGCCTCCTCCACCATTGGTCTGATGGAGGAGTGGTTCCCCTTCGTCCCCGTATTTGCCGGCATCGCCGTGGCCATGGGCTTCGATGCAATAGTGGGTATGGCCATTGTGGCCTTCGGTGCCGGCATGGGCTACTCCGGCGCTATGATGAACCCCTTCACCGTGGGCATCGCTCAGGGTATCGCCGAGGTGGCCCCCATGTCCGGCATGGGTTATCGCTTCCTCTGCCACATGGTCATGTTAGTGGTGGGCTCCACCCTCACCATCCGTTATGCCCTGAAGGTCCAGGCCGACCCCAGCAAGAGCTTGGTCTACGGCGAGACCGGACACATCACCATGAGTGAAAACGACGTGCAGAACGCCCCCTTCGGCATTCGGGAAAAGCTGGTCCTGCTCATCCTGCTGGGCGGCATCATCGCCATCGTCTATGGCTGCAAGGTCTATGGCTGGTACTTCGCCGAGCTGTCCGCCGTCTTCATCATCATGGGCCTCCTCAGCGCCCTCGTCATGGGCTGGGGTCCCAACAAGATCGGCGAGCTGTATTCCAAGGGCTTCACCGACATCGCCATGGCCTGTATGATGATCGGCCTGGCCCGGGGCATCCTGATGGTCCTCCAGGCCGGCAACATCATCGACACCGTGGTGTACTACTTCTCCCTGCCCTTGGCCGCCTTCCCCTCCTGGTTCTGCGGCGTGGCCATGCTGATCATGCAGACCCTGCTGAACTTCCTGATCCCCTCCGGCTCCGGTCAGGCCGCCACCTCCATGCCCATCATGGCTCCCCTTGCCGACCTGCTGGGCGTGTCCCGGGATACCGCCGTGCTGGCTTTCCAGTTTGGCGACGGTCTGTCCAACTTCCTGTGGCCCACCGCCTACCCCGCTATCCTGGCCGGTCTGGCCAGCATCAAGGTGGAGAAGTGGTGGAAGTTCGCCATCCCCGTGGGCCTCGCCCTGATCCTCACCCAGTCCGGACTGATGATCCTGGCTGTTCTCACAGGCTTCGGGGCCTGAACCCCTTTTCTTTTCCCTTCTGGCGGCGGTCCCTCCCGGGGCCGCCGTTCTCTTTTGTCTATTTTGCCGTTTTTTGTTTTTTACACGCTTTTTACTTTCTCCAGTTACCCTGCGATAACATTTCCAAAAAAGAATTGCATTCTTTTGTGACTTGTGCTATATTTTTTGCAACAAAAGAGTTGGCCGTCCGGTTTCCCCCGGGCGCGCCGCCTGGTGATTTTATTTCTATTTTACTTTTCAAGGAGGAACTCTCTATGAATATCTACAAGAAGCTGGCCCTGTTCGCCGGCGGCACCCTGTTTGGCTCTGCCGGTATCAAGCTGCTCTCCAGCAAGGACGCCAAGAACGCCTATGCCCACACCGCCGCCGCCGTCCTGCGGATGAAGGACTGCGTCATGACCACCGTGAACACCGTGCAGGAGAACGCCGCCGACATCCTGGCCTCCGCCAAGGACATCAACGAGCAGCGCGCCCAGCAGGCCGAGCAGGCCCAGCAGGCTGACGAGTCCGCCGAGACCGAGACCGCCGACGCTGAGTAAATCCACACACGCCGTAGGGGGGCCGCTTCGGCGGCCCTCTTTCCTTTGGAGGCATACGCTATGAAATTCATCATCAAACACGAAAGCCGGGGGCGGCTGCGGGTGCAGCTGTGCCAGTCCCGCATGACCCTGGCGCAGGCCGACCTGCTCCAGGCCTGGCTCCACGCCCAGCCCCATGTGCTCCAGGCCGATGTCCACGAGCGCACCTGCTGCGCCGTGGTCACCTTCCGGGGCGACTGCCGGGAGCAGCTGCTCTCCTCCCTGCGCTGCTTCTCCTATTCTGACAAGGCCGTCCAGGCCTTCTCCGGCGTCCAGAGCGGCCGGGCCATCAACCGCGCCTATCAGGAGAAGCTGGTGGGCCTGGTCTGCGCCAAGGCCGCCCGCTCCCTGTTCTTGCCCGCCCCCCTCCAGGCCGCCTGGGCGGTGGTCTCCGCCGTGCCCTACGTCCTGCGGGGCCTGGGCTGCCTCATCCGCCGCCAGATGCATGTGGAGCTGCTGGACGGCCTGTCCATCGGCATCTCCCTGGTCCGCCGGGACTTCGGCACCGCCGGCTCGGTCATGTTCCTGCTGCGCCTGGGCGAGCTGCTGGAGGAGTGGACCCACAAGCGCTCGGTGGACAACCTGGCCCGCAGCATGTCCCTGAACATCGACCGGGTCTGGCTGAAGACCCCCGGCGGGGACGAGGTCCTGGTCCCCCTCACCCAGGTCCAGCCCGGCGACCGCATCTGTGTCCGCACCGGCGGCATGATCCCCCTGGACAGCGTGGTGGACGAGGGGGAGGTCACCGTGAACCAGGCCTCCCTCACCGGCGAGTCCATCCCCGTGCCCAAGCGCCCCGGCTCCGCCGTCTATGCCGGCACCGTGGTGGAGGAGGGCGAGTGCGTCCTGCTGGTGCGCCAGCACTCCGGCTCCAGCCGCTATGACAAGATCGTCTCCATGATCGAGCAGTCGGAAAAGCTGAAGTCCGCTGCCGAGAGCCGGGCCGCCAACCTGGCCGACAAGCTGGTGCCCTATACCCTGGTGGGCAGCGGCCTGGTCTATCTCCTCACCCGCAACGTCACCCGGGCCCTGTCCGTCCTGATGGTGGACTTCTCCTGCGCCCTGAAGCTGGCCATGCCCCTGGCCGTCCTGTCCGCCATGCGAGAGGCCAGCGACTTCCGCGCCACCGTGAAGGGCGGCAAATATCTGGAGGCCATCGCCAAGGCCGACACCATCGTCTTTGACAAGACGGGCACCCTGACCTATGCCAGCCCCGTGGTGGCCCAGGTCATCCCCTTCGGCAGCAACAGCGAGACGGAGATGCTCCGCCTGGCCGCCTGTCTGGAGGAGCACTTCCCCCACTCCATGGCCAACGCCGTGGTCAGCGCCGCCCAGCAGCGGGGCCTGTCCCACGAGGAGCTGCACTCCCAGGTCCAGTATCTGGTGGCCCACGGCATCGCCAGCACGGTGGCCGACAAAAAGGTCATCATCGGCAGCGCCCACTTCGTCTTCGAGGATGAGCACTGCACCATCCCCGACGGGGAGCAGGACAAGTTCGACGCCCTGCCCCCGGAGTACTCCCACCTCTATCTGGCCATCGCCGGTCAGCTCTCCGCCGTCATCTGCATCGCCGACCCCCTGCGCAAGGAGGCCGCCCAGGTCATCCAGACCCTGCGGGAGCTGGGCGTGAAGAAGACCGTTATGCTCACCGGCGACAGCGAGCGCACCGCCGCCGCCATCGCCGCCCAGGTGGGCGTGGACGAGTACCACTCCGAGGTCCTGCCCGAGGACAAGGCCAACTTTGTCCAGCAGGAGCGGGCCCTGGGGCACACCGTCATCATGCTGGGCGACGGCATCAACGACTCCCCCGCCCTGTCCGCCGCCAGCGTGGGCATCGCCATCAGCGACGGCGCGGCCATCGCCCGTGAGATCGCCGACGTCACCGTGGCCGCCGAGGACCTGAACGAGCTGGTGGCCCTGCGCCGGGTGGCCCAGGGTCTGATGGACCGCATCCAGTCCAACTACCGCTTCGTTATCGGCTTCAACGGCACCCTCATCGCCCTGGGCGCTCTGGGCATCCTGCCCCCCGCCACCTCCGCCATGCTGCACAACCTGTCCACCCTGGGCGTCAGCCTGCGCAGCATGACCGACCTCCTTCCTGAGGAGGACAAGCTGGTCTGATTTGACCTAAAATCCCATCAAAAGCGCTCCGCCGCCCGGCGGGGCGCTTCTTTTTTTCCGCCGCCGGAAAAAGTTTTGCCCTTGTTTTGAAAATGTTTCGATTTTGGCCGTGGTTCGTTTAAAGTCTGCCGCTACAATAAGGGACGATATCACTCGTTGAAAACGGAAAGGATGGTCCCAACATGAAACTGCCCCTTCTCAAGCGGTCCGCCCCCTCTGCCGCAGGGGGACCCAGCGCCGCAAAAAAGAAGCGCCCGTCCCTGAAAAAGCTGGGAAAGAAGAAGCTCCTCGCTCTGGCCGCAGCGGCGGCCCTGGTCATCGGTCTGGGCGGCCGCACCCTGCTGGGCGGCGGAGCCCAGGCCGCCAAAACAAGCGACGGCGGCTATACCACCGCCCAGGTCACCCGCCGGGACGTGACCGCCACCATCACCGGCAGCGGCACCCTGGAGGCCGCCGACTCCTATAACGTCACCACCCTGCTGGAGGACACCATCCTCACCGCCAACTTTGAGGAGGGCGACCAGGTGGAGGAGGGCACGGTGCTGTACACCCTGGACTCCTCCGACGCAGACAGCTCCCTGGAGCAGTCGGAGATCTCCCTTCAGCAGGCCCAGCGCAGCTACAGCAGCCAGCTGGAGAACCAGGCCGACCTGAACGTGGCCGCCACCGCCGCCGGTCAGGTGTGGTCGGTGGACGTGGAGGTGGGGGATGAGATCCAGGCCGGTCAGACGGTGGCCACCATCCGTGACTCCGCCACCATGGAGCTGAAGGTCCCCTTCCCCGCCGATGACGCGGCCAGCTTCTCCCTGGGCCAGAGCGCCACCGTCACCCTGGACAGCACCTTCGAGACCCTGTCCGGTACCATCACCAAGATCAACGGCAATATCGAGGTCCGTTCCGGCAACGTGCAGGTGCGCACCGTCACCATCGCCGTGTCCAACCCCGGCGGCCTGTCCACCGACCAGAGCGCCACCGCCGCCGTGGGCAGCGTCACCAGCACCGACAGCGGCACCTTTACCTACAGCGAGGAGAAGACGGTCACCGCCAAGGTGGGCGGCACCGTCAGCCGCATCCATGTCAGCGAGGGGGACCGGGTCAGCAAAAACCAGACCCTCGTCACCCTCACCAGCAGCAGCCTCTCTGACCAGGTGCAAAGCGCCTCCGAGTCCGTCCGCAACGCCCAGATCAACCTGGAGAACCGCTATGAACAGCTGGACGACTACACCATCACCTCCCCCATCAAGGGCACCATCATCGACAAGAACTATAACGCCGGGGAGACCACCGAGGCCAACAAGACCCTGTGCACCATCTACGACCTGTCCTACCTCACCATGACCCTCAGCGTAGACGAGCTGGACATCTCCAACATCTCCGTGGGCCAGACGGTGTCCATCACCGCCGACGCGGTGGAGGACCAGACCTACACCGGCACCGTCACCAAGGTCAGCGTGGCGGGCACCTCCACCGGCAGCGCCACCACCTATCCCGTCACCATCCGCATCGACGAGACCGACGGTCTCCTCCCCGGCATGAGCGTGGACGCCACCATTGAACTCCAGCACGCGGACAACGTGCTGGTCATCCCCGCCGCCGCCCTGAACCGGGGCAACACCGTTCTGGTGACCAAGGACTCCCCCAGCGCGGCCAACGCCCAGACTGCCCAGCCCAGCGACAGCCAGCCCTCCGGCGATCAGCCCGACGGCAGCCAGCCCCAGGCCCCTGACACGGCCAACAGCGACTATGTCTCTGTCCAGGTGACCACCGGCGTCAGCGACGGGGACTACATCGAGATCACCTCCGGCCTTCAGGAGGGGGACACCGTGGCCTACATCCAGACCAGCTCCTCCGGCGGCATGGACATGATGATGGGCGGCATGCCCGGCGGGGATATGCCCGGCGGAGGCGGAATGCCCGGTGGAGGAGGTCCCGGTGGCGGCGGCGGCGGTGCCCCCGGCGGCTTCTAAGGAGGGCGGAACATTGGAGACCCTCATCGAATTTCAGAACGTGTGCAAATACTATCACATGGGCGACACGACAGTAGTGGCCGCCGACCACATCTCCTTCCGCATCTATAAGGGGGAGTTCGTGGCCATCGTCGGCTCCTCCGGCTCGGGCAAATCCACCTGCATGAACATCATCGGCTGCCTGGACGTGCCGTCGGAGGGGACCTATCTCCTGGACGGGCGGGACGTGGGCCAGATGGACAAAAACGAGCTGGCCGACATCCGAAACGAGCTGCTGGGCTTCATCTTCCAGCAATATAACCTGCTGCCCAAGCTGAACCTGGCCGAAAATGTAGAGGTCCCCCTGATGTACGCCGGGGTGGGCAAAAAGGAGCGGCGGGAGCGGGCCCTGGCCGCCCTGGAGCGGGTGGGCCTGCGGGAGAAGTGGCGGCACAAGCCCAGCCAGCTCTCCGGCGGCCAGCAGCAGCGGGTGTCCATCGCCCGGGCCCTGGCGGGTCACCCGGCGGTCATCCTGGCCGATGAGCCCACCGGCGCATTGGATTCCCGCACCGGGCGGGAGGTGCTGGCCATGCTCCAGCAGGTCCACGCCGAGGGGAACACCGTGGTCCTCATCACCCACGACAACTCCATCGCCGTCCGGGCCCAGCGCATCATCCGCCTGGAGGACGGCCACGTGGTCTACGACGGCCCCGCCGACGCGCCGGAGGCGGTGGTCACCCCCCGGGCCGCCGGGGCGGCGAAAGGGGGCGCGGGGGCATGAGCATTTTAGAATCCATGGAGCTGGCGGTGAAGAACATCGTCTCCAGCAAGACCCGCACCCTGCTGACCATGCTGGGCATCATCATCGGCGTGGCCGCCGTTATCGTCATCGTGGGCCTGGGCAACGGCCTGAAGGGCTATGTCACCGACAGCTTCTCCGATATGGGTACCGACACCCTCACCGTCACCGTCCAGTCCCGGGGCTCCACCCGCAGCCTCAGCGTGGATGACATGTACCGCATCGTCTCGGAAAACAGCCAGTATTTAGACAAGTGCTCCCCCACGGTGACCATGCCCGGCCTGGTCAAGATCGGCTCTGACACGGCGGACAGCACCATGGCCACCGGCGTCAGCGAGGACTATCTGTCCATCAAGCACTATGACATTTCCAAAGGCCGGGACCTGCAATACAGCGACATCGCCATGCGCAGCAAGGTCTGCGTGGTGGGGGCCTATGTGGACCAGGCCTACTTCGGCGGCAATGCCGTGGGCCAGACCCTCCGGGTCCGGGGCCAGACGCTCACCGTCGTCGGCGTCATCCAGCAGCAGAGCGACGATTTAGAGGAGGGCGGCACCGACGACTGCCTGTTCCTGCCCTACTCCGTGGCCGAGCGCATGGCCGGGTCCGTCAACGCCTACACCGTCACCATGCAGGACGAGGACCACATGGACGAGAGCGTGAACGCCTTAGAGTCCGCCCTGTATGAGGTCTTCGCCAGCGACGACTATTACACCGTCACCAGCATGGCCGAGATGCTGGACACCATGACGGGCATGATCAACATCCTGGTCTATGTCCTAGCGGGCATCGCCGCCATCAGCCTGGTGGTGGGCGGCATCGGCATCATGAACATCATGCTGGTCTCCGTCACCGAGCGCACCCGGGAGATCGGCATCCGCAAATCCCTGGGGGCCAAGGAGCGGTATATCATGCAGCAGTTCGTCATCGAGGCGGCCATGACCAGCGCCCTGGGCGGTGTCATCGGCATCCTCCTGGGCTATGTGCTGTCCACCGTGGCCACCCGGGTGGTGACCCAGGTGATGGACGCTACCCTCACCGTCTCCCCCACCCTGGGGGCGGTGGCCCTGGCCTTCGGCATCTCCGTGGGCATCGGCATCCTCTTCGGATACCTCCCCGCCCGCAAAGCCGCCGCCCTCAACCCCATCGACGCGCTGCATTATGATTAAGGAGATGAAGTTCCCCATGAGAAAAAAACTTTCCGCCTTGTTAGCTGCGGCCCTGGCGGTATCCATGCTCACCCTGCCCGCCGGGGCGGTGAGCCAGTCCACCGCCCTGGAGACGGTGCGTGCCCTGGGCATCATGGCCGGGGACAGCCAGGGCAACCTGAACCTGTCCTCCGCCGTCACCCGGGCGGAGTTCGTCACCATGATGACCGCCGCCTTCTCCTATAAGGACACCGTGGGCTCGGGCTATGGCGTGTCCCTCTTTAAGGACGTGAAGAGCAGCCACTGGGCCAGCGAATACATCCGCCTGGCCGTGGAGCAGAACTGGATGACCGGCTACACCGACGGCACCTTCCGCCCCGGACGCACCATCACCCTGGAGGAGGCCTGCACCGCCCTGCTGCGCCTGCTGGGCTACGACTCCTCCAGTCTGGCCGGGTCCTTCCCCACCGCCCAGCTGTCCAAGGCCGGGTCTGTGGGCCTGCTGGACGACGTCACCGCCAAGCAGGGCCAGACCCTCACCCGCCAGGACTGCGTCACCCTCTTCTATAACCTGCTCTTAGCAGACACCAAAGACGGCCCCGTCTACGGCACCACCCTGGGCTATACCATCAAAAACAACGAGGTGGACTATGCCACCGTGGTCAGCGCCGACACCAAGGGTCCCTATGTGGCCTCCGCCTCCCGGACGCTGGAGCTGCCCTTCTCCGCCGTCTCCGCCACCGTCTACCGGGACGGGGACCTGTCCAGCCAGAGCCAGGTGCAGCAGTACGACGTGTACTACTATAACTTCGGTCTGCGCACCGTGTGGGTCTACAGTGACCGGGCCACCGGCACCCTCACCGACCTCTCCCCCAGCAAAACGGCCCCCACCTCCGCCACCGTGGCGGGCGTGACCTACTCCATCGGCAGCTCCACCGCCAGCTATAAGCTGTCCAGTCAGGGCCAGTTCAGCCAGGGCGACGTAGTCACGGTGCTGTTGGGCATGGACGGGGACATCGTGGACGTGGTCTCCGCCCAGAACAGCGAGACCACTTACTATGGCGTGGTGGTGGCCAGCAGCAAGGCGGCCTCCTCCTCGTCCACCTCCAGCTCCTCCACCACCTCCGCCCAGGCCCAGACCCAGGTGGCCTGCTCCGACGGCACCGTGCGCACCTTCTACCACGACGGCGGGGCCCAGTCCGTGGGCAAGCTGGTGTCCGTCACCGTCACCCAGTCGGGCACTCAGCTGTCCGCCATCTCCAAGCGCAGCCTGTCCGGCACGGTGAACTCCGCCGGCACCCGCTTTGCCGGATACAGCTTTGCCGACAATGTGGAGATCCTGGACACGGACGGCGACGGCGGCTATGCCCGCATCTACCCCTCCCGCCTGGCGGGATACTCCCTCACCGACGACGACGTGCTGTTCTACACCCTGGACAGCAGCGGCAGCATCGACTGCCTCATTCTGGACGAGGCCACCGGGGACACCTATACCTACGCTTTCGTCACCCAGGCCACCAGCAAGACAGACGGCAACAACCTCTCCGGCAGCTACACCTACCTGCAAAACGGCCAGAGCCACTCGGTCAGCGGCCAGCAGACCTACAGCGTGAAGGTGGGCGGGGCCCGGCTGACCTTCTCGGACAACGGCTCCCTGAAGGGGATGCGCCAGCTGTCCTCGGTGAACCTCACCGGTCTCACCAGTCTCACCGCCACGGCGGGCAGCAGCAAATATGCCCTGGCCGAGGACGTGATGGTCCTCCTGCGGGACAGCGGCCAGCAGGGCTATTACCCCACCACCCTGTCCGCCGTCAACAGCACGGACTACTCCCTGGTGGGCTGGTACGACAACCAGGGTGCCTCCGCCGGAGGCCGCATCCGTATCTTAGTGGCCACCAAGAAATAAGTCCTATCACCGGCTATCAAATCCTGTCATTGCGAGGAGGGCGAAGCCCGACGTGGCAATCCGTCCTCCCAAACCCAAAAAATTATCCACAAAAGCCTTGGCTTAACAGTGATAAGGAACTAATTTACTTATCAACTGTTAGCTGACGGTTTCCGGGGTGCATACGGA
>ERZ856578.962-NODE-962-length-57563-cov-12.156073_pt1 | contig 57563 bp, 49 predicted proteins | sample MGYA00514384_ERZ856578 | MGnify/ENA primary metagenome ERZ856578 (study PRJEB29103, sample SAMN06111958) | human gut metagenome | biome: human gut; feature: ankylosing spondylitis patient; material: healthy_person | host: Homo sapiens | place: China:Hangzhou...
GCGGGCGCTAATGCGCCCGCGCCGCCCGCTTGCCCGCTCCGGGGAAAATCACCCGCCGTTATTTCTGTCGGAAATACACCTGAAGCATTCCACGACGCACCAGCACCAGCGTATCGGCCGAGAAACGCTCCACGGAAAGCGTATCGACAAAATCGATCGTCTGCCCGTTGCCCACGCTCTTGCCCGCAAGGATCAGCTGATTGCCGTACAACCTCCAACTATGGTACAGCAACGTACTCATATTGACCGACGAAGCCGATCCGTCGCCCTTGAGTTCCATCCCTTGCACCCCGTCCATTCCCGGGACAGGCTGCACCCACACCCCGGTAATGATCCGCTCCAAGCGAGGACGGGGACTGACCTCCAAACGCACAGCGGGAATCGTCTCGCCCCGCTTTGCCTCTCCCCGGAAGGACACCGTAGCCGTATCGCCCAGCAAGATCCCCTCCGGAGCCTCCCGCTCCGCTCCCATCGTACTGAAGGAGAGCGTATCGCCTCCCTCCACCGCCACGCTAACCGTATTCATCGTCGCATCGACGATGAGCCCCGAAACCTGCCGCAGCTCCTGTCCGCCGCAAGCAAAAAGAGCGGCTGCCAGCGAAGCCAAAAACAATGCCTTTTTCATCCCTGTCGTATTTTATGGTTTGTTTTTCCTAAAGAGGAAACCCGCGAGCACCCTCCTACTGCTGCTCCCGAGCGTATTTTTCCCGCAAGTTCCGCAGCATATCCTCGGCCATCGCCTCGATATCGTACTGCGGTCTCCAACCCCAATCCTGCCGGGCACATGCGTCGTCCAACGCATCGGGCCACGTATCGGCGATCTTCTGCCGGAAATCGGGCTCGTAACGGATCTCGAATCCCGGAACCCACCGTGCGATCACTTCGGCCAACTGACGGGGCGAAAAACTCATCGCACCCAGGTTGTACGAAGTGCGCACCGTAAGGCACTCGGCCGGGGCGTGCATCAGCTCGACGATCGCCCGCAAGGCATCCGGCATGTAGATCATCGGCAGGAAAGTATCCTCGCGGAGGAAACAACTATACGCCTGCCCCTGCACGGCCTTGTGGAAAATATCCACCGCGTAATCCGTCGTACCGCCTCCCGGTGCGGCCTTCCAACTGATAATGCCCGGGAAACGCACCGAACGCACGTCTACCCCGTAGCGTTCGTGGTAATACCGACACCACAGTTCGCCCGAGAGTTTGGAGATGCCGTACACCGTATCGGGATCCATCACCGTATATTGCGGGGTGAATTTCAACTCGGTGTGGGGGCCGAATGCTCCGATGGACGAGGGCCAGAAGATTTTCCCTATTTTCCCTTCCCGTGCCAGGTTCAGGACCGTGAGCAGCGTTTCCATGTTCAGCCGCCAGGCATCCATCGGACGCCCTTCCCCTACGGCCGAAAGCATGGCCGAGAGGTGGTACACCTGGGCGATCCCGTTCCGCTCCACCGTATCTTCTACCGCCCGGGCATCCAGCGCATCGAGCAGGCGGAAAGGCACATCCGGAAAATCGTCCCCCACCTGCCGGATATCGGTTGCCAGGATACGATCCTTGCCGTACTCCTGCGCCAGGGCACTGGTCAGTTCCGTTCCTATCTGCCCGCGGCAGCCTATGATCAATATTTTATCTTTCATCCGAATACTTTTGTCTTTTTGGTACAGCGAAAGCAAAGGTAACAGAAATGCCTTGGATAACGTGCTGGGGAAAGGAAAAATCTTTCTCCGCCTCCCGAGAGGCCAAAAAAATTTGCCGAGCCGCCCAATAAGTACTAATTTTATGCCGTCAAAAATCCACGCATACGTATGCAAAAGGAGATCATATCCAGCCGGCAACTCCATGTAACCCTGGAGCGTCTTGTGTGCCAGATCGTGGAAAACCACAAAGACTTTTCCCAGACAGCCATCATCGGCATCCAGCGTCGCGGCGTCATCCTGGCCGGAAAGATCGCCGAGATCCTCCGCCGGGACTACGGCATCGAGAACCTGCGCCTGGGCAGCCTCGACACCACATTTTTCCGCGACGACTTCCGCCGGCGCGCCGAACCGCCCCGTGCCAACACTACCAGCATCGACTTTGCGGTGGAAGGGCTGCGGGTCATCTTCGTGGACGACGTGCTGCACACCGGACGCAGCATCCGCGCCGCCCTGTCGGCCATCAATTCTTTCGGACGGCCTTCGCAGATCGAGTTGCTGGTGCTGATCGACCGCCGTTTCAGCCGCGAACTCCCCATCCAGCCCGATTACCGGGGCATACAGGTGGACGTGGTCGAAGGTGAAAAAGTCGTCGTCGATCTGACCGAAGACAACGAACGTGTATATCTATCCAGCCAAACCGGCGAAAAACCGCAATAAACCTATGGACAGCCTCAGCGTAGACCATCTGTTGGGGATCAAATACCTCAACAAAAACGACATTGAACTGATCCTGCGCACGGCGGAAACCTTTTCCGAGGTATTGTCCCGCCCCATCAAGAAAGTGCCCTCGCTCAACGGGACGACCATCGCCAACCTGTTTTTCGAGAACAGCACCCGCACCCGCACTTCGTTCGAGCTGGCCGAAAAACGCCTCTCGGCCGATGTGGTCAATTTTTCCGCCTCCGTCTCGTCCGTCTCGAAAGGAGAAACGCTCATCGACACGGTGAACAACATCCTCTCGATGAAAGTCGATATGGTCGTCATGCGGCATCCCGACCCCGGAGCCTGCGTATTTCTCTCGAAAAACGTCCCCGCCCAGATCGTCAATGCGGGTGACGGCACGCACGAACACCCCACGCAGGCCTTGTTGGATTCGTACTCCCTGCGGCGGCGCTTCGGCTCGGTCAAAGGCTTGAAGGTAGTCATCGTCGGGGACATCACCCACTCGCGGGTAGCCATCTCCAACATCTATGCCCTGCAAATGCAGGGAGCCGAAGTAATGGTCTGCGGACCGGCCACGCTCATCCCCCGGTACATCGAATCGATGGGCGTACGGGTGGAGACCAACCTGCGCAAGGCCTTGAATTGGTGCGATGCGGCCAACATGCTCCGCGTACAACACGAACGACAGGATATCAACTACTTCCCTTCGCGTCAGGAATACGTCAAACTATACGGTCTGGACAAGGAACTGCTCGACTCGCTCGACAAACGCATCACCATCCTCCATCCCGGACCCGTAAACCGGGGGGTGGAAATCACCAGCGAAGTGGCTGACAGCGACCAGTCCATCATCCTGCAACAGGTGGAAAACGGGGTAGCCGTGCGCATGGCCGTGCTGTATTTGCTGGCTGCCAAGCGGCACTGATCCTTTTCCTGCGCGAATCCATCTGGGCGTGCAAGCGAAAGCCCGGCAGGGGTACCCCTGCCGGGCTTTCGCTTGCACGCCCAGACTACCCGCCCTTGCCCCTGCACAAATTCCCCTGCCCCCGCTTGGGCATCGCTCCCCGATTTTGTAACTTGCAGCCGTTTGACGTAAAAATTCGATACCAGATGAGGAAAATCCTTTTTGCCGCCGTCCTTTCGGCCGTCGCCGTCTTGGGCGGAGCGGAACTCTCGGCCCAGAGCACCAATGCAAAACCAAAAGTCATCCCCGCCGTGCGCTATTACCAGGGTGCCACCGGCAAACTGTCCCTGAAGACCGTCCGCCCCGAATTTTCGGGAGTAAAAGACCCGAGGACAGAACAACTGGACACCCTCTTTCAGAGCGAACTCTCGGCCTTGGGAGTAAAAGCCTCGCCCCAAGGCGTAGAAATACGCCTCTCGGACACCCTCCCCGACTCGCTGGCCCATATCTCCGGCGCTTACCAATTGGCCATCGGAAATGACATCGAACTGCGGGCCAAAAGCTACGAAGGCTTCCTTTACGCCACGCGCACCCTGCTGCAGATGCTTGCCCAGGATCCCACGAACCTCTCCGTAGCCAAGGGCACCGTTACGGATTACCCCACGCTGGCCCGGCGCATGGTCATGCTCGACGTCGCCCGGAAATACTTCCCTCCGGAGGTGCTCCGCCAATACATCCGCACCCTGGCCTGGGTCAAAATGAACGAACTGCACCTGCACCTGAACGACAACTCATGGAACGACCGTGGAGCCTACTACCGCGTCCCGAGTGAGAAATATCCCGGCATCACCTCACCCGAGCATTACTCGTGGGAACAGATCGCCGAACTGATCGCCTTTGCCCGCCTCTACGGCATTACCATCACCCCGGAACTGGACACCCCGGGACATTCCCGTGCCCTGGTGGCCGTACGTCCCGATCTGAAAAGCCCCTATCACCCCCAGACCGACCTTTCGGACTCCTTCCTGGACATCGACCGGGAGGAAACCTTCGAGATGGTCGGAGCGCTCATCGGGGAGATTGCCGCCCACTTCGACGCGCCGGACTTCCACATCGGCACCGATGAATACATGCTTGCCAGCATCAAGGATACGGTTCTGCGCAATGCTTTGGGCGAAAAATTCCGCCGCTACATCAACCGCCTCAACGACACGGTCCGTGCCCACGGCAAACGCGCCCGGATCTGGACCGGTTTCGAAAACATGCCCGGGCAGACCATGCCCGATACCACCATCACCATCGACATGTGGGATGCGCACAACGCCCGCGAATTTTCCCAAAAGGGCTACCGCTTTATCAACTCTTCGGATATGTTCAACTACATCGTAGCAGGCAACATCATCGCCCGATACAATACCGACGGAACTTTCGTGTACCAGCAGTGGAACCCGCGCACCTTCTCCAAAAAAGCCGAGGAAAACCTGCGTGCGGACGATCCGGGTCTTTACGGAGCGAAAGTGAACATCTGGAACGACTACGGTCCCACCGGCCCTTCGCATAGTGAAATCGCCCGCATTGCCGTACCCGGTATCATGGTCTTTGCCGACCGCATGTGGGGCGCTCCCCAACTTTATCCCACCTATCAGAAGTGGGGTCCGTTGCAAAAGCAACTGGCCATGCCGCCGCTCACCTCGATGCTCGAGGAAGACTACCGGGAAAAACGTATCGTGTACCAAAGCAAAGAACCGGTCAACATGGCTCTGCTGCACAAATCCATCCCGCTGGGCGCTTCTCTCGACACTCCGGACCTGGAATACCCTTGGACACTGGAGGCCACCCTGCTACGCACGGCCAAGAGCGACCGCTACACGCCGGAGCTCATCCTCTCTTCGCCCAATGCCGAGTTTTACGCTTACTTCAACCACATCGTGCACTTCAAGAACAACCTGCAGGACGAACACCGGGGCATCACGCTGGTGCGTTCCCAGCGTGAACCGGGACTGACGGCCTATACCAGCCAGTACCCGCAGGTGCTCACCTTCAACGGGTCGATCCCCGTCGGCAAGGAAGTGAAACTCAAGATCGTCGCCCGGCACAACCATACGGCCGTTTACATCGACGGACAACTCGTCGATGAGTTCGACAAGCAAAGCCTCCTGCCGCTGCTGCGCCTGGGCAGCGACAACGGACAGAATTTCCGGGGCATCATCCAGTCGATGACCATCTACAATTACGCACGCTGACCTCTTTCGGGGCGCGTACAAGCGGGAGGGCGGGGCCGTCGGCCCCGCCCTCCCGCTTGTACGCGCCCACGCTTGGGGAGACCGCCCCTGGATTTCCTGTTTTTCCATAAAACAGGATGCGGCTCGGCCCCGGCTCGGCGCGAAAACTTCGTTTTCTCCCACGTCCGCTGCGCTCGCCTTTCACTGTTTTTCCATAAAACAGGATGCGGCTCGGCCCCGGCTCGGCGCGAAAACTTCGTTTTCTCCCTTGCCGCTGCGCTCGCCTTTTTCTATTTTTGCACAACTCTAATAACGAAACACTGCCATGGCAAGAATACTCACCGGCATCCAAGCCACCGGCCGTCCTCACTTGGGAAACATCCTCGGCGCCATCCTGCCGGCCATCCAAGCCGCCCGGGAAAGCAACGACGAATCGTTCCTGTTCATCGCCGACCTTCACTCGCTCACTCTGATCAAAGACGCGCAGACACTCCGTGAAAACACCTATGCCGTAGCCAAAACCTGGCTGGCCATGGGTCTGGACACCGACAAGACCGTCTTCTACCGCCAGAGCGACGTTCCCCAGGTAACCGAACTCACCTGGTACCTCGACTGCTTTTTCTCCTACCAGCGTCTGCAACTCGCCCACGCCTTCAAGGACAAAGCCGACCGCCTCTCGGACGTGAACGCCGGGCTGTTCAACTACCCCATCCTCATGGCCGCCGATATCCTGCTCTACGATGCCGACCTGGTACCGGTAGGCAAGGACCAGAACCAGCACCTGGAGTTCACCCGCGATGTAGCCGAACGGTTCAACCACCACATGGGCGAAACTTTCGTGTTGCCCAAGGGACTCTCCCAACAGGATGTGATGATCATCCCCGGCACCGACGGCAACAAGATGAGCAAATCGCGCAACAACTACATCGACATCTTCGCCCCGGAAAAGGAACTCAAGAAGGTCATCGGCAGCATCGTTACCGACTCCACGCCGCTGGAAGCGCCCAAGAATCCCGATACGTGCAACGTCTTCCAGCTCTACCGCCTGCTGGCCACTCCCGAGCAGACGGCCGCGATGCGCGAAAAGTACCTCGCCGGAGGCTTCGGATACGGCCATGCCAAAAAAGCCCTGCTGGAACTTATCCTCGAACGGTTTGCCCGGGAACGCGAACAGTACCGGTACTATACCGACCACCTGGACCTCGTCGAAGAGAAACTGCAGGAGGGTGCCCGCCGCGCCGCGGAAGTAGCCCGTATCCGCCTGGCCGACGTACGGAGCAAGCTCGGTTTCCGCCCCGAACATTAACGAACTTTTAGGATTTTTTCGTACCTTTGTTCGGGTGCGCTCCCGCACGTATCGCTTATGAATTACCCGATAAGGCAAGAAGGCCGATTCAGTTACATCGAAGCCGGGGAAGGCACGCCGGTGGTGCTGTTGCACGGGCTGATGGGCAGTCTGAGCAACTTCGATACCGTCGTCGAAGGCCTGCGCAAGAACGGTTACCGGGCTCTGATCCCTTCGCTTCCCCTGTACACCATTTCCCTGCTTAAGGCCAGTGTCAAAGGGCTTTCCTCGTACCTGCACCAGTTCATCAAGCACAAACAACTCTCCGACTTTTACCTCCTGGGCAATTCCCTGGGCGGACACATCTCGCTGGTGTTTACCAAACGGCACCCCGAACAAGTCAAAGGCATGATCCTCACCGGATCGTCCGGCTTGTACGAGAACGCCGGGTCGTCCTACCCCAAACGCGGCAGCCGGGATTACATCGAGGAGAAAACCCGCGAGGTCTTCTACAATCCCGCCACCGCCACCCCGGAATTGGTCGATGAAGTGTTCGACATCGTCAACAACCGCGTCAAGATCCTCCACACGCTTTCCATCTCCAAGAGCGCCATCCGGCACAACATGGAAAAGGACCTTCCCAAGATCGCCACGCCGGCGCTGCTCATCTGGGGGCGCAACGACGTGGTTACCCCCCCGGAAGTCGCCGAACAATTCCACCAGTTGCTGCCCCATTCGGAACTCTCGTGGATCGACAAATGCGGCCACGCTCCCATGATGGAACACCCCATCATCTTCAACCGCATCCTGATGGAATGGCTCGGCCGGCAGGAGGGCCGGGGGAAATGAACATCACGCAGGCCGCGTTCGTTACCTCGAGTGCCGACCCCGAGCGCGTCCCTGTCTTCCACGCCCCGGAATACGCCTTCATCGGGCGCAGCAACGTCGGCAAATCCTCGCTGATCAACGCCTTGTGCCGCCGCCGCATCGCCAAGACCTCCCAGATACCCGGCAAGACCCAACTAATCAACCACTTCCGCATCAACGACAGCTGGTACCTGGTCGATCTTCCCGGATACGGATACGCCCGCACCTCGAAAGTACAACGCGCGGGGTTTTCGCGTCTGATCACTTCGTACATCCTTTCGCGGCGAAACCTGGCCACGGTCTTCGTGCTGGTGGACGCCCGCCACGCTCCCTTGAAATCCGACCTGGACTTCATCACCTGGCTCGGGGAAAACGGGATCCCGATCGCGATCTGCCTGACCAAAGCCGACAAACTCACCCGGGGAGCCTTGGCGCAGAATCTCGCTGTGTACCGCACAGCCCTGGCCACCCAATGGGAGGAACTCCCCCCCATGATCGTTACCTCGTCCGCCTCCTCCGTGGGAATGGACGAAATCCTCGATTACATCGAACATACCAACCAAGAATTATCCGCCTTATGAGAAAACAACTCCTGGAGCGCTTCCTGCGCTACGTAAAAATAGACACCCAGTCCGCCGAAGGACAAGCGGAGGTCCCCTCGACCGAAAAACAATTCGACCTGGCCCGCCTGCTCTGCCAGGAGATGGAAGCCATGGGACTGAAAGACGTCTCCCTGGACTCCCACGGGTATGTCATGGGAACCCTCCCGGCCAACACCGCCCAAGCACTGCCCCGCATCGGCTTCATCGCCCACATGGACACCTCGCCCGATGCCAGCGGACAGGGCGTCAAACCCATCCTGTGGGAAGACTACGACGGCGGCGAACTGACCTTGAGCCCCGGCAACGTCCTGAGCCCGGCAGACTTCCCGGAACTGGCCCGTTACAAAGGCTGCACGCTCGTTACCTCGGACGGCACCACCCTGCTCGGAGCCGACGACAAGGCCGGGGTAGCCGAAATCCTCACGGCCATCGAGTACCTGCAACAACACCCCGAGATCCTTCACGGAGACATCCGCATCGGTTTCACTCCGGACGAAGAGATCGGTCGCGGACCGGACTTCTTCGACGTCAAACGCTTCGATGCCGACTGGGCCTACACCCTGGACGGCAGCGCGGAGGGCGAACTGGAGTACGAGAACTTCAACGGCGCAGCGGCTTCCGTTACTTTCTACGGGCTGTCGGTACACCCCGGGTATGCCAAGGACAAGATGGTCAATTCGATGCTCCGCGCCGCCGAGTTCATCCAGATGCTGCCCCCTGCCGAACGCCCGGAACACACCGAAGGCTACGAAGGCTTTTACCACCTCCACACGATGGAGGCCTCGCTGGAACGCACCACGCTGTCCTACATCCTTCGCGACCACGACCGCACCAAATTCGAACACCGCAAGGCGGTCTTTGCCGCTGCCGCCGAATACCTCAAACAGAAATACGGGGAAAAAGCCCTCGACTACCAGGTAAAAGACCAGTACTACAACATGCGGATGCAGCTCGAACCCGTCATGCACGTGATCGACCTCGCCCGGGAAGCCATGCAAGCCGCTGGGGTCCAGCCTCAGGTGAAAGCCATCCGGGGCGGCACGGACGGCGCCCGCCTGTCGTTCATGGGACTGCCCTGCCCCAACCTGTTCACCGGCGGGCACAACTTCCACGGCCGCTTCGAATACGCGGTAGTCGATACGATGGAAAAAGCGGTGCGCACCATCGTGGAGATCGTCCGTCTCTCCGGGGAAAAAACCGGGAAGTAAGCCCTGCTCTTCGCCAGGGTAGAAAGCATAAAGTGAGGGGAGATACCTCCCCTCGCTTTATGCTTTTCTTATCATCCCCCACCGGCAAATTTCGTATATTTTCATAATACAGGATGCGGCTCGGCATTCGTCAAATGCGAAAACAATGTTTTCCATTTGCCGCTGCGCTCGCCTTTCGCTATATTTGTATCCCTTAACCAAACCTGCCCCCTACGATAGCGAAACGCTATCGCCAGGCGACCGACGTTATGAGCAAAGAAATACTGGACTCCCTGACCCAGGAGTCGTCGCAATACAAATACGGCTTTCACTCGGACATCGAATCCGACACCTTCCCACAAGGGCTCGACGAGGACATCGTCCGCGCCATTTCCGCTCGCAAAGGCGAACCGGACTGGATGACCGAATACCGCCTGCGCGCCTTCCGCCACTGGAAGACGATGAAGGAACCCACTTGGGCGCACCTGAAGTACCAAAGTCCCGATTTCGACCGGATCAGCTACTTCTCCGCCCCCAAGAAAGCTCCCAAACACAATTCGCTGGACGAGGTCGATCCCGAACTGCTGCGCACCTTCGACCGGCTGGGCATCCCGCTGGAGGAACAGAAAGTCCTCTCCGGAGTAGCCATGGACGTGGTGATGGACTCGGTCTCGGTACGCACCACCTTCCAGAACACCCTGGCCGAACTGGGTATCCTCTTTATGCCCATCAGCCAAGCCATCGAGAAGCACCCCGACCTGGTGAAAAAATACCTCGGCAGCGTCGTCCCCTATACGGACAATTTTTATGCGGCCCTCAACGCGGCCGTTTTCTCCGACGGGTCGTTCTGCTACATCCCCAAGGGTGTGCGCTGCCCGATGGAGCTCTCCACCTATTTCCGCATCAACCAAGCCGGGACGGGGCAATTCGAGCGCACGCTGCTCATCGCCGATCAGGACTCCTACGTCTCCTACCTGGAAGGCTGCACCGCCCCCATGCGCGACGAGAACCAGCTCCATGCCGCCGTCGTGGAACTGATCGCCCTGGACGGAGCCGAAATAAAATATTCCACCGTACAGAACTGGTATCCCGGCGACAAGGACGGCAATGGCGGCATCTACAACTTCGTCACCAAACGCGGGCTGTGCCACCGCCGTTCCAAAATATCCTGGACGCAGGTCGAAACCGGTTCGGCCGTTACGTGGAAATACCCTTCCTGCATCCTCAAAGGCGACGACTCGGTCGGGGAATTCTACTCGCTGGCTATGACCCGCAACTACCAACAGGCCGACACCGGCACCAAGATGATCCACTTGGGGAAAAATACCCGCAGCACCATCATCTCGAAGGGTATCTCGGCCGGACATTCCGAGAACTCGTACCGGGGGCTGGTCAAGATCGCTCCCGGAGCGGACGGAGCGCGGAATTTCACGCAGTGCGACTCGCTGCTGATGGGCGACCGCTGCGGGGCGCACACCTTCCCCGTGATCGAAAACGCCAATCCCACAGCCACCGTCGAGCACGAAGCCACCACTTCGAAGATCAGCGAAGACCAGTTGTTCTACTGCAACCAGCGCGGGCTGGATACCGAAAAAGCCGTCGCGCTGATCGTCAACGGATTCTCGCGCGAGGTACTGGCCAAGCTTCCGATGGAGTTTGCCGTCGAAGCCCAGAAACTGTTGGAAATATCGCTGGAAGGCTCCGTAGGCTGACCGAGGGATTTGCGGCCTTCGGGCCGCAGCGCCGCTTTCGCGGCGCATGCTTGGGGAGATCGCCCCAAAAAAAAACGAAAAACGGGAACAACGAAAAAAAAGGGAAACCAAACACACAAAGGAAAGAAAGATGGAAAGATACCTGCTGCTCGGCGGAGCCATCCTCGCCGAAGTCTTTGCCACCAGCTGCCTGAAAGCCTCGGACGGATTCACCCGCCTGGTGCCCTCGCTGCTGACGGTAGCCGGTTACGCCCTGTCTTTCTACCTGCTCAGCCTGGCCATGCGGCATCTGCAGATGGGGGTCATCTACGCCATCTGGAGCGGTATCGGCATCGTACTGATCACCCTCTCGGGGCTGGTGTTCTTCGGCCAGAAACCGGACCTTGCCGCCATCGTCGGCATGGGACTCATCATCGCCGGAGTGCTGGTCATTCACCTTTTTTCCCGCTCATCGGTACAATAACACAGAATAAAACCCAACGAACATGCTTGAAATAAAAGACCTCAAAGCCCGCGTGGAAGACGGCGAAGAAATCCTCAAAGGCATCGACCTGACGGTTCACCCCGGGGAAGTACACGCCATCATGGGCCCGAACGGTTCCGGCAAATCGACCCTCTCGTCCGTGATCGCCGGCAATCCCAAGTTTGAAAAAACGGCCGGAAGCATCACCTTCCTGGGAGAAGACCTGGACGGACTCTCACCCGAAGAGCGCGCCCACCGCGGCATATTCCTCTCGTTCCAATACCCGGTAGAAATCCCCGGAGTAAGCGTGAACAACTTCATCAAGACCGCCATCAACGAAAAGCGCAAAAGCCTCGGACTGCCCGAGATGCCTCCCGACGAACTGCTGAAGTTCATCCGGGAGAAAGCCGCCCTGGTCGAACTCGACCCCCAGTTCCTCTCCCGCAGCCTCAACGAAGGATTTTCCGGAGGGGAAAAGAAACGCGCCGAGATCTTCCAGATGGCCGCCCTCCAGCCCCGTCTGGCCATCCTCGACGAAACGGACTCCGGACTGGACATCGACGCACTGCGCATCGTCGCCTCGGGTGTCAACCGGCTCAAGTCGCCGGAAAACGCCACCATCGTCATCACCCACTACCAACGCCTGTTGGACTACATCGTGCCCGACTACGTGCACGTACTGTACAAAGGCCGCATCATCCGCACCGGCGACAAATCGCTGGCCCTGGAATTGGAAGAACGCGGTTACGACTGGCTGATCAAGGACGAAAACTAACCCCACGCCATGGAATTTTTGCAAGACACGGACCTTCCCCAAGGGATACAAGTCGTCGATTCGCTGCTCCAGGCGCACCCTCAGCAGGACGCCCCGATAGTGTGGCGACCCGCCCCGGAAGAGGACACGCAACTGGAAATCCCCGAGGGCACCCACCTCACGCTGGTGGAAATCCTCCCCGAGGCCGCCCACGTGCAGTTCTCCCTCTCCATCGGCCCGGGATCCCACCTGCGGCACATCCGGATCATCCCTCAGGGAGCCTACACCCAGTACAGCGCCTCCGTCGGAGCGGAGGCCACCCTGGAACTCTCCACCCTCATCCTCGGCGGAGACTCGCAAAACCGCTACACCCTGGACTGCTACCGCGGCAGCCACACCGCCCTCTACGGCTTGGCACTGCCCACCGACGAGCAGCGCATCGGCAATCACATCCGCCTGTACCACAAAGAACCCCTTGGTGAAAGCTATCAGACCTTCAAATACGCCGTCGGCGGAGCGGCCAAGGCCGTTTTCGACGGAAAGATCATCGTCGAGCCGAACGCCCAGAAAACCCAGGCGTACCAAAAGAACAACAACATCCTGCTCACTCCCACTGCCCGGGTAGAATCCGACCCACAGCTGGAGATCTACGCCGACGACGTACGCTGCTCGCACGGAGCGACCGTCGGCCAACTGGACACCGCCGCGCTGTTCTACATGCGCAGCCGGGGCATTCCCGAGCCGGTAGCGCGACGGATGCTCCTGCGCTCCTTCCTGGACGAAGCGCTCGAAGGCCTCCGAAGCCTCGACTGGCTCAAGGGAGCGGTGGGAAAAATCCTCGACGAGCGTTTGCTCCGCCCCTGAAAAACCCCCGCCGGTTTTTCGTAACTTTGTACCGCTTCCCCCCCCTTGAGGTGGGCAAGCCCGCTAACGACCCATCGACATGGAACCCATACAGGACAACATCCGCGAACGTTTCCCTCTGCTGGCCCGCACTCTCGGGGCTTATCCCCTCACCTATCTGGACAACGGAGCCACCACCCAGAAACCCGAAGAGGTGATCTGCGCCGTGGAGCGCTATTACCGCTACCAGAACGCCAACGTCCACCGCGGGGTCCACACCCTTTCCCAACAAGCCACCGACGCCATGGAAACTGCCCGGGAAAAAGTGCGCGGGTTTCTCCATGCCCCTTCCGCCCGGGAGATCATCTTCACCCGCGGCACCACCGAATCCATCAACCTGGTGGCCGCCGGCTACGGCCATCTGCTGCAACCCGGGGACGAAATCCTCGTCTCGCAGATGGAGCACCACTCCAACATCGTGCCTTGGCAACTGGCCTGCGCAGCGAGCGGCGCCCACCTGCGCGTGATCCCGGTAACCGAACAAGGCCTGCTGGACGAGACGGCCTACCGCTCGCTGCTCACCCCCCGCACACGTATCGTGGCCATCGCCCACGTATCGAACGTACTGGGCACGGTCAATCCCATTGCCGAAATCACCGTCCTGGCACATCGCGCAGGAGCCGTCGTGGTGGTGGACGGCGCACAGGCCGTTCCGCACCTTCCGGTGGATGTCCAAGCCCTCGGGTGCGATTTTTACGCATTCTCGGGGCACAAGATGTACGCCCCTACGGGCATCGGCGCGCTGTGGGGGCGGGAAAGCCTGCTGGAAAAACTTCCGGTATATCAGGGAGGGGGAGAGATGATCGGCCGGGTTACCTTCGAGAAGACGACCTATGCCGACCTGCCGTTCCGTTTCGAGGCCGGGACACCCAACATCGAAGGCGCCATCGGCCTGGGAGCTGCCATCGACTTCATGGAATCCCTGGGACGGGAACGAATCCACCAGCGCGAAAAACAACTGATGGCCTACCTCCACGAGAAAATGAGCCGCATCGAAGGCCTGACCATCTACGGGAACGCCCGGGAAAAATCGGGTGCCTTTTCCTTTAACCTCCGGGGTGCACATCCTTCGGATGTCGGTACGCTGCTGGACAGCCAGGGGGTTGCCGTACGCACCGGACACCACTGCGCCGAACCGCTGATGGACCGCTACGGAATACCGGGCACGGTACGGGCGTCCCTGGCCGTTTACAACACCTTCCAGGATATCGACCGCCTGTTCGAGGCGACACAAAAGGCCCGGGAGATGCTCCTGGGATAACGAAAACACCATACAGACCACCATGAAAACCATCGAAGAAAATATTGCCGAGATCGAATCCGACTTTTCCATGTTCGACGAGTGGGTGGACAAATACGCCTACCTGATCGACCTGGGAAAATCGCTTCCCTTGATCGACGCGAAATACAAGGACGAAGACCATCTGATCCGCGGATGCCAGTCGCAGGTGTGGCTCGCGGCCCATCTGAACGACCAAGGGCGCATCGACTTCACGGCCGACTCGGACGCCATCATCACCAAAGGGATCATTTCCCTGCTGGTGCGGGTCCTCTCGGGACAAACCCCGCAGGACATCGCGCAGGCCGACTTGTCGTTCATCGACCGCATCGGACTCTCCTCTCACCTCTCACCCACCCGGGCCAACGGGCTCTCCGAGATGATCCGCCAGATGAAACTCTACGCCGGGGCTTTTGCTGCAAAGAAATAAGCTCGGCCTTAAAAAAGCACATGAAAACGAAAATGGACGAAAAACAGAAAGAAGCACTCGTCGATCGGGTCATCGACGTGCTGCATACGGTATACGACCCCGAGATCCCGGTCGATGTGTACGAACTGGGACTGATCTACAACATTGAAGTGTCCGACAAGGGCGAGGTGTACATCCTGATGACCATGACTACGCCCAACTGCCCGATGATCGAATCCCTGCCGCAGGAGATCGAAGAAAAGATCAAAGCAATGGAGGAGGTAAACGGTGTGCGGATCGAGGTAACATTCGACCCGACGTGGGACAAGGACATGATGAGCGACGAGGCAAAACTCCAGTTGGGTTTTCTCTGATACTCATTTCACACTTTCTGAAAAACATACCCGTCCCTGCATCCAACAAGGCGGGCAAGCGAAGCGCGGGGGAGCTATGCTCCCCCGCGCTTCGCTTGCCCGACTGCCCCGAGTATTTCAAATCGCCGTACCTTTCCTACTTGTTGCTCCAGAGGGCGATCCGGAAAACATCTTTCGACACGCTCTTGAAACAGAACAGCACACGCAGTCCACTATCCGGCTACCGGCCAAAATGCAAAGTCCCGGCTTCACAGAAGCCGGGACTTTGCTTGAACAGCCCTATTTTGTTATACCGATTGTCTTTGCGGTTTTATTGTCCGAAAAAACAACCGCTTACTGAAGACCCAGTTTTTTCTTCACATCCGGCATCAGATCCACTCCTCCGCCATCGTACACCAACGTTCCGCTGGCCGTATTGAAAACATAGGTCAAGCCTTTTTCTTTAGCCACTGCGTTGATCGCTTCCTGTGCTTTTTCGAAAATAGGCTGCATCAGTTCGTTCGATTTCTTCTCCAAATCCTGTTGTGCAGACTGGGCAAACATTTGCAGACGCTGCTGACGATCCTCGAGTTCCTTGGCACGGGTCTGGTTCATGGCGTCGCTCTGGCTGGCTGCTTCGTTCTGGTACTTCTGAGCGAGATTCTGATACTCGGCCACCATCTTGTCATAATCTGCCTTGAATCCATTGCTCATCGTTTCCATTTGGGTATTGGCTTTCTTGGTTTCCGGCATCAGGGAAATCAAGGTAGCTACGTCAATATGTCCCAACTTAGCCTGTGCCATAGCCGTATTTACTCCCAGTAGTAAAACAGCCGTAAAGAATAATACTTTTACTGCTTTCATGTTTTTGATTGTTTTTGAGCTGTTACTCGATTAAATCCTTGTTTCGCTTTGTCGGCGAACAGCGGTGCTAATATCCGAATTTTTATTCAAATACGAAAGACCTTGCATGCTTTTGCGACCGTGCAATATACCATGAAAAAAACACGCAACAGCAGAAGCCGATTGTTTTTAACATGTTTTTAATACACTTCGCATCAGAACAACTGCTGTCCCAGACTGAAGTGGAACTGCCAACCTCGTTTTTCGCCCGGCATCGGATCGAACCCGTATCCGAAGTCGAATCCCAACATACCGAACATGGGCATGTACACCCGGATACCTGCACCGGTAGAGCGGTGGAGTTTGAACGGGTTGTACGACTTGAGGTCGGCATACGTATTACCCCCTTCGGCAAAGAGCAACACGAAAATACTGGTCGTTTGGGACAAAGTAATGGGGTAACGCAATTCGACTGTAAAGCGGTTGTAGATCGGATCTCCGATCCCCACCATCGAAGTGCTCGAAGCGATCGTATTGTCCTTGTATCCGCGCAAGGGGATGATCTCGCCACTGTAATACTGGTATTGCGACATCCCGCTACCGCCCATGATAAAACGCTCGAACGGTCCCAGACCTACCTTATGGTTGTACATACCCATGTAACCGAATTCGACGTTGGTTACCAGCACCAGTTTGGCCGCGATGTTGTTGTACCAAGTCGCCTTGGCCTTGAACTTGTAATACTCCAACCATTCGTAACGTTTGACATCGGAAAGATCCGGATCCGAATAGTCCCGGCCGTTGAAAAGCGAATACGGCGGAGTGAGGAACAAACTGAGCGAAATATCGGATCCATACGTCGGATAAATCGGGTTGGAGCCCGAAGAACGTCGGTTCAGTCCCAACGAAAGGTTCAGGTTGTTCGAAGTACCCTTGGTAAAGCTCTCCTGATAGATACCCCAGTCGTAATCTTTCCATCCGTACCGACTGTAGTTGATCCCGATCGTACCCACGAAATAATCATCCGGCCAGTTGAGCCGTTTTCCCAATACGATACCTCCACCGAAGATATCCAAACGGCCCTTCATCCGTTCGTTGGTGTAATAGTTGTAGGCCTCCTGCTTGGTGTAGTAGAACGATGTGGTGATCGACAAGGGACGGCGCCCCCCGATCCAGGGTTCCATGAAGGACATCTGATAGGAAGTATAGCCCTGTGCCGCCTGGAAGCGGAGCGAGAAGGTCTGCCCCTGTCCCATCGGGAGCGGTTTCCACGCCTTTTTGTTGAACAGATTGCGGGTCGAGAAGTTGTTGAACGACAGCCCGACCGTACCGATGAACATGCCGCCGCCCCAGCCGCCTTGCAGTTCGATCTGCGAGGAGTTCTTCTCCACAACCGTGTAGTCGATATCCACCGTTCCGGTCGAAAGGTTGGGTTTGGGGTCGATACCGATGTTCTCTCCGTCGAAGAAACCGAGGGCGCCGATACGCTGCTGGCTCTGCATGATAGCGGTCTTGGAGAACAGGTCGCCAGGCTTGGTAGTCAGTTCACGATAGATGATCTCATCGAAAGTACGGGTATTCCCCTTGACCGTTACGCGGTTGATATAAGCCTTGTCGTATTCGATGATACGGATTTCCAGGTCGATCGAATCCCGGTCGGCACTCACCTCCACCGGCATGATCTGGGCAAAGAGATATCCATTGTCCATGTACAGGCTCTGAATATCACGCCCATCCTTCGAACCGCTGATGCGCTTGGCCAGGAGTTCACCGTTGTACACATCTCCCTCCTTGATCCCCAGAATTGTTTTCAGCTGTTCGGTCGAGAACTTACTGTTGCCCAGGAATTTTATCGAACGGTAGTGGTACTTGTTACCTTCATCGATCGCAATATTGATGTCCAAGGTATTGTCCCCCTTGTTCCAGGTAATGGTATCTCCTACCACCCTCGCATCACGGTATCCCAGGGTCTTGTACTTTTCGACGATATTCTTCAGGTCGTCCTCGTACTTGTCCTCTACCAGTTTGGATTGCTTGAAGATATTAAGGTGCTTGATCTGCTTGGTATCCTTCATCGCTTTGCGCAACTGATCCGCCGTAAGCACCTGATTGCCTTGGAAATTGATACTGTTTATTCGTATTCTCTCTCCTTTGTCCAAAATAATCTTCATGTGTACCCCGCCATTCTCGCGAAGCGTATCGGGGGTTACTTCCACCGTTACCTTGGCCGAGAGGAATCCGCGTTTGACATAGCGTTTCTCGATATAGTTCTTCACCGACTGGATCAAATCCTCGCTCACCTTTTGGTTGGCATTCAAGGTCAAGTCTTTCGCCAAATCCTCCTGCATTGTCCGACTTACCCCCACATACTGCAAACGGGTGATCGGCGTACGCTCCTGGACTTCGATATCCAGATAAACCTTATCCCCCTCGACACGATCCACATAGATCTCCACATTGTCGAACAGCCCATGCTTCCACAACCGACGGATCGCCGAACTGATCTGCTCGCCCGGTATCCGCACCTGCGATCCTTCGACAAGCCCCGTTTCATGAACGATGATCTGGCTGGAATACAAGGAATTCCCTCGAACCGTTACTCCGGCTATCGTGTACAAGTTGCTGTCTTCCGACTGTTGAGGCAAAACCTGCGCGGAAAGAGAAACGGACAAAACCGATACGAGGAAGGCTAAAGCTGCCGTATAGAATCTTTTCACTTTTATCTGCGAGTGTTGGTGTTATCGTTCTGTTTATATTTTGTCATTTGCACATTGGTCGCTGGTGCGTCCGAAACGGCGTTCGCGCCGGGCATAAGCCCGCAAAGCCTCCCGGAAATCCTCTTTGGAAAAGTCGGGCCACAGCACCGGAGTGAAATACAGCTCCGCGTAGGCCGACTGCCAAAGCAGGAAATTGCTCAGGCGCATCTCCCCGCTGGTACGGATCAGCAGGTCCACCGGCGGCATACCGGCCGTATAGAGATTCGATTCTATCATCTGCCGGTCGATGTCCTGCGGACGAAGTTCTCCCCGGGCCACACGCTCCGCAATCCGCGTTATACAACGGCGGATCTCCTCCTGCGAGCCGTAGCTCAAGGCCAAAGAAAGCACCAGATCCTTGTTTCCGGCCGTTTCCCGACGGCAATGTTCCAATTCCCGTGCCGCACCTTCCGGCAAACGGGAGACATCGCCGATGGACTCCAAACGAATGCCGTTTTTGACGAAAGAAGGCAGTTCGGCTTTCAGATTGGACACCAAAAGTTCCATCAACGCCTCGACCTCCGCGCGAGGGCGCGCCCAGTTTTCATCCGAAAAAGCATAGAGGGTCAAATACCGGATTCCTTCCTCGCGTGCCGCCTCGATCGTACGACGTACCGCCTCGACCCCTTTGCGGTGTCCCAGGACGCGCATCATACCCTGACGTTTGGCCCAACGTCCATTTCCATCCATGATCACAGCCACATGGACAGGCAGAGAGCCGGAAAGTGTATCTATTTCGGTCGCCATAAAAACGAATATACTCCCCTGCGCCTCGAAACGGGAATTTCGACTTCACAAGGAACATAATGCTCGCAAATATACGAATTTGTTACAAGCGGGCAGGGTTAATATGTTTAATGATTTACTAAAAATATTCTCTCCGGCGCCGTCCTTATTGACGCCCGTCGTTCCCCCAACCCAGTTTTTCCTTGAGCGTGAGGAAAAAGTCGGAATGCGGCAATTTGGCTATTCTGAGGGTACGCTCGGACTTGCGGACCGAAATGACATCCTCCCACCTCATCGGCTGAAAACGCGAATCGACCGAAAGCAAATACTGGTCTTCACGCCCCGAGACCTTTAGAAAAACTTTAACATCGTCGCGGAACACCATCGGCCGCACGTTCAGGTTGTGCGGCGCCACCGGAGTGAGCACCAAGGTAGCCGAATCGGTCGAAACGATCGGCCCCCCGCAGCTGAGCGAATAGCCCGTCGAACCTGTCGGCGTCGCTACGATGAGCCCGTCCGCCCGGTAAGTCCCGAGCAAACGTCCGTTCACATGGGTCTGGATACCGATCATCGACGAGGAGTCCTTCCGGCTGACTACCACCTCGTTTATCGCCACCCTCGGTTCGGGCAACGCCGGGCTTTCCACCTGCAAGAGCACCTTCCGTTCGAAATCCATCCGCCCGCTGAAGAGCACCTCCATCGCCTCGCGCGCACGTTCCTTGGACACCGTCGCCATAAAACCGAGCGTTCCCAAGTTGATCCCCACGATGGGCACATCGGCCCGATAAGCCAGTTGCGCCGCACGAAGGATCGTCCCGTCGCCGCCCAAGGTTACCATATAATCCGTATCGGAAGGCAGCTCTTGGCCGTACACCCCCGCTCCCCGGGGCGCTTTCACCTCCAAAGAGTGCATGTACTCCAAAGTATCCTCATGAAAATACAACTCGGCCCCGTGCATGGACAAAGCCTCCAGCACATCCTCCAGCCAACATTCGTTGTCTTTTTTTATATTGGCCCCGTAAATGGCGATTTTCATTTCCGAACCGTTTGATTTTTGTACAAATGTAGTGAAAGGCGAGCGCAGCAGCAAGGGAGAAAACAGAGTTTTCACCCCGCAGCCGATGCCGAGTGCGCATCCTACATGATCCAAATGCAGGGAAAGGCGAGCGCAGCGGACGTGGGGGAAAACGAAGTTTTCACCCCGCAGCCGGTGCAGAACCGCATCCTGCATGATCCAAATGCAGGGAAAGGCGAGCGCAACGGACGTGGGGGAAAACGCAGTTTTCACCCCGCAGCCGGTGCAGAACCGCATCCTGCATGATCCAAATGCAGGGAAAGGCGAGCGCAACGGATGTGGGGGAAAACGCAGTTTTCACCCCGCAGCCTGCATGATCCATACGCCGCCAGAGAAAAAATCCCGCCGTGAAAGTTGCGATAAAAAAACGATTGCAAAATATTTCTTACTTTTGGCACAAAACACAAGGGCGAACACGATGTCGAAGGATTTTACAGAAATAGACACCGACACCCCCAAAGGGCGGCTGCTGGCTTTTTGCCGCATGTACGGCCTGTCGAGCAACCGGGAGATCGAAAAACTGCTCGATCTGGGCAACGGGTATTTCCGCACACCCGACAAAGGGATGAATACCGGTACGCTGTGCAAGATCGCCAAACGGTATCCTACCCTGAACCTCAACTGGCTCATCTGCGGTTGCGGACATATCTACAGTCAGGACAACACTTTGCTCGAAGGGGAGAAAATCTCGACCGTTGCCGAATCGCACGCCCCGTACAATCCTTCCGCCTCCGCTTTTCCTTCGACGAGCGTCGCCGTGCGGATCTTCGAATCCCCCGAGGCTTTCTGCCACCCGGAGCGCGAATCGCTTCCTCCCCACTGGTTGATGATCGAGAAAAACCTGCTGCACGACCGCACGGACGCCTTGGTCAGGATCGCGGACGAAAGCCTCTCCCCGGAATACTCACCCGGCGAATACCTGCTTGTAAGTCCTTCCTCCTCCGGCACGCTGTCCCAGCTCGTCGGGGCACGCGACAAACGCCTGCTGCTCGTGCTCCCTTCCGAGGGCAGCCCTCTGGTGCGGATGGCTCAGCGGTATCCCGGTCAGTCGGAAATGTTTCTCTTCACGGCGCTTCACCCCGACAAACGACTGTTCCCGGACTTGATCTGCACCCTGGGGCAAATCGCCGCTTTCTGGGAAGTAAAAGGCGTATTCCACCTCTAAAATTCTCCACCCGTTTTCCGGTTTCGAGTCCAACCAGATGCCCGTTCCCGGGCAAAGGGTGTTTCTTCGTATCCTGTTTTTCTCCCCGAGGGCGTGCAAGCGAGAAGGGCGGGCTCCGCAGGAGCCCGCCCTTCTCGCTTGCACGCCCTCGGGGGCTGCCCGTCAAACATTGACTGCCACCGCAAACACCGCGCACATTGCCAGCGTACTCAACGAAAGCACCTTCAGAAGCTTATCGGCTTCCTCCCGGCGTTTTATCTGCACCGTCAGCGGGATATTGATCAAACACAATGCCGTAGGCAAATACCACAGCGTCATCCGGTACGTAGCATCCATGTAGACCAACAGCAGCACGATAGCCCCCACGATCAGCCCGCATTGAAACGCCAAGCCCCAGCCCAATGACATCCGCGAAGCCAGCGTATTTTTCCCGTTGGCACGGTCGCCCTCCGCATCGCGCAGGTTGTTCAGATGGAGCACCCCGGAGGAGAGCAAGCCCAACGCCGCCCCCGGCAACAGCCAGAGCGCATCCCAGCGTCCCGTGTACAGAAACGTCCCTCCGCACACTGCCACCAAGCCGAAAAACAGGAACACGAACACCTCGCCCCAGCCGCTGTATCCGTAAGCCCGGCGTCCCACCGTATATTTCACCGCCGCCACAATGCACCCGGCTCCCAAAGCCAGAAACAACAACACGTAGCCTATCGCCCGCCAACCGAAGGCCGTCAGCACCAGCGCCAACCCGCCCCCCATCGTCAGCAGGCACACCACGAGCATTCCCCGGACAAATTCTCCGGGAGCGATCCTTCCGGAAGCCAAGGCCCTGCGCGGCCCTATCCGCGACTCGCCATCCGTTCCCTTGACATAATCGCCGTAATCGTTGGCCATGTTGGAGAGGATCTGCAGGAGGCTCGCCGTGAAAAACATCAGCACGAACACGCTCCAGCGAAACACCCCCACACTGGCAGCCAACCCGGCCGCCATCACCGTCCCGGCCCAGGACAAGGGCAAGGTCCGTAGCCGCAATGCATACGCCCATGCCGCCACGTCCGCCTTTTTCTTCGTATCTTCTTCCTTCATCGTTCCTTCAGACAAAAAACGCCCTTACTCTTTCTTCTTTTTCTTTACCGTAATGTCCACCCGGCCCAGGAGCCGTCCCTGACTGGCCTGCTGGACGATGGTTACCTCGCCACCCTCCTTGTTGCGCACGGTCGATATACCGTCGGTATGCGAATGCCCGCCCAGGATCAGGTCGATGCCCGAAGTCTTGGCCGCCAGCGAATCGTCGCCGATATAAAACGGGGTGCTGCGTTCACCCAAATGGGTAAGCGCCACCACCACATCGGCACCCAACGCCCGCAAGGTATCGGCTGCCCATTGCGCACAGGCCACGGGATCCTTGTACACCGCTCCCCGGGCATTGGCGGCATCCACCATGCCGCGCGTGTCGATCGTCAGACCGAATACGCCCACCTTGACGCCTTTCACATCGAATATCTTGAAGGGAAGCGTTTTTCCCTCCATCGCCGACCCGGAAAAGTCGTAATTGGCCGACAACACGGGAAATTCCGCCCGATCCACCCGCCGGGCCAACTCCTCCACGCCGTTGTCAAATTCGTGGTTGCCCAGCGTTACCGCATCGTAGCCCATCCGCCCCATCGCGTCCACCTCGATGTTGCCCTTGAAGAAATTGAAGTACGGCGTACCTTGGCTGAAATCGCCCGAGTCGAACAGCAATACCCCATGGCCCTCGGCGCGGATACCGTCGATCAGGTAAGCGCGTTTGGCATAGCCTCCGTAACCGGCCCAGCGCCCCTTGTCCGCCGCGATGGGGAAGATCTGACTGTGCGTGTCGTTGGTATGGAGAATGGTGATGGTCTTTTCCTTTCCGGCCACCCCTCCGTCGAAAACCTTCACGGCGGCCGCCACTACGATCGCTGCGGCGAGCGCAAGTTGGAATATCTTACTTAATTTCATAACGCAGGTCTTTTGGCAAGGTTATCGTATCGGTCTGTGCGAAATAGTCCATGATGGACTCGCGCATCTTCAGACTGGTCTCCAGCACGCCCTGGTTCTGGGCAAAGAAAGTCATGTTGTCCCCTCCGTTGTACAGGAAATCGGTGGTAAGGACCGTGTATTCTTTCTTCGGATCGAAACGTTTCCCGCCGATACGGGCCGTGATCTTCCGCCCCTTGTCGCGGATCTGCAGGTTCAACCCGCCCAGCGGATGGAACGTGCCCTGCAAGGCATCATCGGCCAGGTAACGGAACATCTCCTCCATCTGCTGCCCCCGCAAGCGCACCAGCATGTACTTGTTCTCGAACGGCATGAATTCGTACACAAAACTCCGCTTGACCTCTCCCTGAGGCAGGGATGTACGCTCTCCGCCCGCATTGAACAGCGCGATGTCGATCTGCGGATCGACCCCTTGGCTGCGAAGGTACGTCTCCACTTGTTCGATGCTCAAGTCGGCCAGCCAAGCACCCAGGAGCCCGTTTTGGTCGTTCTTGGAGAGGTACTGCGGGCTGTAGGCGATCACTTGATCCAACAATACGGACAGGCTGTCCCGATACGGAGCCAGGAAAGCCTCCATCCGAACGTCCTCCGGCACCGAAGGATCGACCTCGATATGGCTGGCCGTGATCTTCTCCACCTGGTACCCGCCGGAAGAACATCCGCCAAAGGAAAGCGGGAGCAGGGCCAAGAGCGCCAAGCGCCCCAATCTATTATTTAACATCGTTTTAGGGTATTGTGATATTTATTTGGTGCAAAAATAACTAATTTTGAACGGAACACTCGAAAAAACCGATGACCAAAAATACAAAAACCGACCCGACTGCCGCTCCCCGGAAAATCCTCTCCGGGCATCCGTCCTGCGGGGTAATCTTCGACGATCAGAACGAGCATTCCCGCGCCTTGCTGACGGGCTTTTTGAAAGCCTCCCGGGAGTTCCCCCTGGCAACGGAAATCCTGGGTCTGCGCCACAAGAAAAACGACCTGTCCCCGGTGGAGGTGCCGTACACCGAGAGCCTATCTTCCGATTTCAACTTCCTGGGCTGGATAAAAAACAACAGCGGCACAGCCGCTTTCCTGCGCAAACCTTACGATGTACTGCTCGATTTGAGCCTTGCGCAGAGCGGGCGGATGAAAAAAATCCTGGGCAAGGTTCGCGCGGATTTCAAGGTCGCCGTGAACAAGCCCTCTGCCTGGTTCGACTTCCGCTTCGAGATGCCCCTCTCTGCCCAGGAAAACCCCGAGGCCTTCGCCCAACTGCTGGCTTGTCTGGACAAAATCGATCTCTCTCATCCATAAACCTGTTTTTATAAAACCTACAAAAAAATGTTGACCGGAACCGGCGTGGCGCTGATCACCCCTTTCACTTCGGCGGGGGAAGTAGACTATACGTCTTTGGAAAGAACCGTAAACAACCTGATAAACGGCCGTGTGGATTTCCTGGTCGTGCTGGGTACCACCGGCGAAAGCGCCACCTTGACCGACGAGGAAAAGCAACAGATCCTCCAATGCGTTGCCGTAGCTACCCGTGGGCGCGTGCCCTTGGTACTCGGCGCCGGGGGCAACGACACCGCCGCCCTGGTGCGCAGTCTGCAAACGATCGACACGAGCGCGTTTTCAGCCCTGCTCTCGGTGGCCCCGTACTACAACCGCCCCTCGCAACAAGGCCTCTACGAGCATTTCGCTGCACTGGCGCAAGCCAGTCCGCTGCCCATCCTGCTGTACAACATCCCCTCGCGCACCGGCGTAAACCTCGAAGCCGAGACCACCCTGCGACTGGCCCGCGACTTCGGGAACATCGTCGGAATCAAGGAATCCTCCGGTTCGATGCCCCAACTGATGCAGCTGCTGGCCCACCGCCCGGAGGAATTTTCCGTCCTCTGCGGCGACGATGCCCTCGGCGTGCCGGCAGTGCTTTTGGGCGCACAAGGGCTCATCAGCGTCATGGCCAACATCTTCCCCAAAGACACCGCCGAGATGATCCGCCTGGCTCTCAAAGGGCGCACGCACCGCGCCTTGGAGCTTCACTACCGATACCTGGACTTCATGACGCTCCTGTGCAAGGAAGGCAACCCGGTCGGTATCAAAACGGCCATGGGGCTGACTGCGCTGTGCAACGACACGGTCCGCCTGCCGCTGGTGCGGGGCAGCGAGAGCCTGCGAAACGAAATGGCAGCTTTCCTGAAACGCTGATTCTCCCCCTTGGCGTGCGGGCAAGCGAAAGCCGGGCAGGGTTCCCCTGCCCGGCTTTCGCTTGCCCGCACCGGCCCTTATCACGAGGAATATCAGTGTGCCGCCGTAGAAAACTGCACCGAATACGGCTGCAACATATACCCCTGCTCCGTACTGGTCTTCAGCCGCGGCGTTTCAAGGCGCATCCCGTACTGCTTGCCCGGTTCCAACCTCAAACCGATCCGGACTGTCCGTCGGTCGTCTCCGACAAAGCCCATGACCTGTGCCGCCGGGAATTTCCCTCCCTGCTCATCGGGCAGCACGGCAAACAAATCCTCGGAGAGCGGAAGGTCGAAGGCGACCACCATCTCCGTCAAACCCGGATCGACTCCCTGCGCTCCGTTTTCGAAAGGCGAAAGAGCTACCACCTGCGGACAGTGCGACAGGTGCTGTGCTTTCATTCCCTCGATATTTTCCGCCACCCGATCGAAAAATTCGACGATCCGAGGATAAAAACTGCGCAAAGTCGGATACCGATCCCGCTGGCGGGAGTATTCCCCCAGCAGGCTGTCCAGCGAAGCCGTCCACAGGAAATACTGGTTGCGCTGCGTACGGATCTCGCTCTCGATCTCCTGGGCCGAAAATCCCATGTCGCGCATGTAACGCACCACCGCCGCCCGTACCACCGCCTCGTTGAACATCGGCTCCCAGTCCGGATAGCCCTGGGCGGACAACTCATCTTTCAACACCGCTATGATCTTTTCCCCGGCCGCCTCCAGACGTTCGCGGTTGCCGTCCAAAAACATCAGCGGATTGACAAACGAATGGTTGAATTCATGGATCAAAATAGACGCAGGCCGGCCTCCGGAAAAATCGGCCAGCCCCTCCCGGTCAAACACCCGGCACCCCATGATGGAATACGCCGTCTTTTCTCCGCCATCTCTCACCACCGATATTCCGTAATTGGCCGAACCGTTCCCGCATCCGATCACGATACGATAATCGCTCTCTCCCTTCTCGCCGTAGAACGACGTGTACCAACCGCGGTCGAACCCCACCTGCCGGTCAAAGCGTTCCTCCATCTTGCCGTACCACGCCCGGTGCCGCTTGAAAAATCGGTCGAAATGCGACTTCTTGTAAAATTCGTTCAACAATCCGACGAACTCCAACGCGCCCTCCACGCTCCATTGCCCGTAAGAAACCAGGGAAGCATACACCTCTTCCGGCAGACGGTACTGCCCTCCGCGCCCCTCCAGATGCACGGCCAGGCGCGCCACCGCATCGTAGCCCACGTAATACTGGCTGCGAATCCGCTTGACATAACGCACGAGGGTATCCTCCCGGTACGGAGCAAACCACGCTTCGATGTCCTCCACGTACTGTTTTGCGTAGGTGGAAGAATATTCCGGAGCCCCTGCCAGGCGAAATACGACCCCCAGCAATTCCACCCGCGGATCGACCTTTGCCCCGGCGCCGCCTCCGCTTTCTTTTCCCGCCGCTCCCAAGCCCGAGAGCAAGCAAAGCAACAAAATCACTCTTTTCATCTTTTTTGCACCACAATGTTTAAGTATTCGACATCCGTATCTCGTTTTTTACAAAACCCTTTCCCCTCACCCGGACGCCCCTGGGCAGCAACGGCCAAGACGTCCTTTTTTCATTTAGACGAACTTGCACCGAAAAAGGTTACAGCATTGCCCGCATTTTAACTTTTCCTTCCCCACCAAAACCAAAAGCCCCCCGCCGTCCCCGACTTTTTCTCCGCAGCACGCCCCCTTTTCTCGTATTGCCACAAAAAACCCGCCGGGTTCTCCCAAAAGGAGAACCCGGCGGGTTTTTTGACGATCGTCCTGCACCGAGGCGCAAAATGATCCCGTCCCGGTCTTACTTCACCGCCTGCCAGTAGCAGCGTTTGGGCGACTCGATCTTGCCCTCGGCCTTGAGTTTGGCCATCGCTTTGTCGACTTCCTTGCGGTCCAGACCAGAGAGTTCGGCCACTTTGCCGGCATTGAGCGGCTCGGAGGAGGCTTGGAACGTTTCCAGAACTTTTTGCAGCGTATCCATAACTTTTATCGTTTTTTTTCGTGAGACAAAAAACCGGAAGCAAGAGCTTTCTCGCCCTGCCTCCGGCCATTTTTTCAAGACTCAGAAACGATAGCGGCTGAATGCCTCCATCGCTTCGTAATCGGCAAAACCCAACTTGTGGTAAGCCTCGGCCGTGCTCTTGTTGCGGTCTTCGGCTCTCTGCCAAAAGTCGCGCGGATCCTCGCCCAGGTAAGCCGTATCGTTCTTCTGGGATTCGTGGAAGAAGATGGCGCGCTTCTTGAGCAGTAATTCGTCGGGCGAGAGGGGTACCGCCATCTCGATGTCCTCGATGGACCATTCGCTCCACGCTCCCCGGTAAAGCCAAACCCAGCAGTCCTTCATGAACTTCTGTCCTTTCAGTTTGGCGATCACGGCGTAGAGCAGGTCGAGGCTGATCTTCTGCGTGCCATGCGGATCGGTCAGGTCGCCGGCGGCGAAGATCTGGTGGGGTTTGACCTGTTCGATGAGCGTTTCCATCACATCGACATCCTTCTTGCCCACTGCCTGTTTTTTGACTGAACCGGTCTCATAGAACGGCAGGTCGAGGAAATGTACATTGGCGTCTTCCAAGCCCATGAAACGGGTCGAGGCCAAAGTTTCTCCGCGGCGGATCAGTGCCTTGGCCTTGCGGAGAGCCAGCGAGTCGCGGTCGCCTTCCGCCTTTCCGCCCAAAGCTTCGATCACGTTCTTGAAGACCTTTTCGGGAGCTTCCTCCCCGCTTTGGTACTCGTAGAAATCCTCGGCAAATTCGACGAAACGACGCGCTTCCGAGTCGCTCACCGAATTGCACCCCGAAGTCTGGATGGCCAGATGCACCTCGTGTCCCTGCTCCACCAGACGGCGGATCGTACCTCCCATACCGATCACGGCATCGTCCGGATGCGGCGAGAAAACGATCACCCGTTTGCGGGCCGGGACAGCACGCTCCGGACGGGCGGAATCGTCGGCATTGGGCTTGCCGCCGGGCCAACCGGTGATGGTATGCTGAAGGACATTGAACATCTTGATGTTCAGTTTGTATGCCGAACCTTCCTGGGCCAGCAGCGACGACATGAAATTGTCGTTGTAGTCGCGGTCGGTCAGTTTGAGGATCGGTTTACCTACCTGTGCCGAAAGCCAAACGATGCCCTTGCGCTGCATCGCGTCGTCCCAGATGCAAGGACCCACCACCCACGGCGTCTTGATGCGCGTGAGGTCTTCCGAAGCCCCCTGATCCAGGATGACCGTACAGTTGTTGTGCGTCTGCAGGTAAGTAGCCGGCACCTCGGACGACATTTCGCCTTCGACCGTGCGTTTGATGATCTCGGCCTTTTTGTTTCCCCAGGCCATCAGCACGACGCGGCGGGCCTTGAGGATCGTCCCCACGCCCATCGTGATGGCGCGTTTGGGCACGTTTTCCAAGCCGTGGAAATCCTTCGACGCATCGGAACGCGTCAGGTGGTCCAGGGTGATCATCCGCGTGCCGGAATTGATGTGCGATCCCGGTTCGTTGAATCCGATGTGTCCCGTTCGGCCGATGCCCAAAAGCTGGAAATCCAGGCCGCCGTACGACTTGATCTTCATGTCGTAGTCGGCGCAATACTGCTCCAGCTTGTCCAGCGGCACATTGCCGTCCGGGATGTTGATGTTTTCGGGCAGGATGTCGATGTGGTCGAACAGATGCTCGTGCATGAAAGTCCAGTAGCTCTGGGCATTGTCGCGGGGCAAGCCGTAGTACTCGTCCAGGTTGAACGTTACCACCCGGGCAAAGGACAGGCCTTCCTCCTTGTGCATGCGGATCAACTCCGAGTACACCCGCATCGGCGAGCTTCCCGTAGCCAAACCCAGCACAGCCATCTCGCCCTTGGCATTGCGGTCGCGGATGATGGCTGCGATCTCTTCGGCCACCGCCACCGAGGCGATGGCTGCATTCTGGAAGATCTCGGTGTGCAGTTTTTCAAAGCGCACGTCCTCCCATCTTCCTACTTCTTTATGGGTGATCATGTCTTTTCTCGGTTTAGGGTCCAAATTACTTTTGGCAGCGCGCCAGACGGGCGGCAGCCGGTTCGTCGAGCACGATGAGGCAGTTGGGATGTGCCTGGAGGTAGGTAGCCGGCACCTGGTCGGACATTTCACCCTCGACCGTGCGCTGGATGATCTCGGCTTTGTTGGCACCCCACGCCATCAGAATGATGCGTTTGGCTTTCATGATCGTCCCTACGCCCATCGTAATGGCCGAGGAAGGCACGTTGTCGAAACCGCCGAAGGCCGGAGCGGCATCCTTCTTGGTGATCTCGTGCAGGTGGATCATCCGCGTCTTGGACTGGGGATCGGACGGCGGCTCGTTAAAGCCGATGTGCCCCGTACGACCGATACCGAGCAGCTGGAAGTCCAGACCGCCGGCCTCTTCGATGGCTTTTTCGTAGTCCTGGCACCACTGACCCACCTTGTCCATCGGCACCGTTCCGTCGGGGATATGGACGTTCTCGGCCGGGATGTCGATGTGGTCGAACAGGTTGTGGTGCATGAAATACCAGTAGCTCTGGTCGTTGTCCCGCGTGAGTCCGTAGTATTCGTCCAGGTTGAAGGTCTTCACGTTCTTGAAGGAGAGGCCTTCTTCCTTGTGCATGCGGATCAGTTCCGCATATACTTTCAGGGGCGACGATCCGGTGGCCAGGCCCAAAACGGCCGTCTGCCCTTTGGCGTTCTTCTCGCGGATGATGGATGCGATCTCCTTGGCGATGGCTACCGATCCGCTCTGCTGATCGGGATAGAGCGCCAATTTCATTTTTTCTGTCTGTGCCATGCGTATATTGTTTTATGAGGTTTGATTTCCACCCGAATAGGTCTTTACAAAATTCCCCATTTCTGGCAAAGCCCGGACATTTTTTCGACAAACGGCAGCATTCCATAGACAAAAGTTCTCCGCATTGGGGGGCGGGCAAGCGGGGGCGGCGCTTTGCGCCGCCCCCGCTTGCCCGCCCCCCAATGCGGAGAACGGAAAACAAGGAAAAAATCCCTCAGGGGATCCTCTCCACAATATCGCGTGCCACCTCTTTCTTGTCCTTGAGCGAATACTCCCACTGCCGGCCTTCCGAAGAAAGGATCGTTACCTTGTTCGTATCGCAAGCAAAGCCCGCCCCCGGATCGGACAAAGAGTTGAGCACAATGAGGTCCAGATGTTTCTCCCGCATCTTTTCCCGAGCGCGCTCCCGCCCCGCGTCCGTCTCCAGAGCAAAGCCCACCAGGAACTGCCCGGGCCGTTTTTCCCGTCCCAACTCGGCCGCAATATCGCGCGTAGGACGCAACTCCAAGGTCATCCCCTGGGCGCGGGGCGTCTTTTGCTCGCGCACCTGCACCGGCGTAAAATCCGCCACCGCCGCACTGAACACCGCAATATCCGCCTGCGGGAAATACTTCGCCGCCTCCTGGTACATCTGCTCGGCCGAGCGGACGTCCACCCGATGGATATTCCCGGCCGGAGTAGGCAAGGCCACCGGTCCCGTTACCAGGATCACATCGGCCCCCTGCGCAGCCAACTGAGCCGCCAGGGCAAACCCCATCTTGCCCGAGGAATAATTGCCGATAAAGCGCACCGGATCGATCTGTTCGTACGTCGGTCCGGCCGTTACCAGCGCACGCCGCCCGGCCAGACGCTGCTCGAAACACAGCAAGGCTTCCAAGCGCTCCACGATGCGCTCCGGTTCCTCCATCCGGCCCTTTCCCGCCAGCCCGCTGGCCAGAAACCCTTCACCCGGTTCGATGATCCGGTTTCCCGCCCAACGCAGCGTATCGAGGTTCCGGCGCGTAGCCGGATGCGCATACATGTCCAAGTCCATCGCCGGGGCTACCACCACCGGGGCCTTGCACGAGAGGTAACACGTAGTGAGCAGGTTGTCCGCGATGCCTGCGGCCATCTTGGCAAGGGTCGAAGCCGTCGCCGGAGCTACCAGCATCACATCGGCCCACATACCCAGTTCGACATGGCTGTTCCACGAACCGTCGGTCATGTTGGAAAACTCGCTCAACACCGGCCGGCCGCTCAAGGCGGACAAGGTAACCGGCGTAATGAAGTCCTTGGCGCAAGGAGTCATCACCACCTGCACCTCGGCCCCCGCCTTTTTCAACAGCCGCACCAGTTGCGCCGCCTTGTAAGCCGCAATGCTGCCGGTAACTCCCAGCAGGATGTGCTTTCCTTCGAGCATATTTTATCGGTTTTTCCGCAGGTTACAGGATCAGCATCGCATCTCCGTAGGAGTAGAACTTGTATTTTTCCTGCACCGCCAGGTGGTAGGCCTCCATCATCAGTTCGTGTCCCATGAAGGCCGAGATCATCATCAGCAGGGTCGAACGCGGAGTGTGGAAGTTCGTTACCATGCAGTTGGCGATGGAAAATTCATACGGCGGGAAGATAAACTTGTTCGTCCACCCGTTGAACGGGTTCAGATGCTTGTCCGAAGAGATCGAACTCTCGATCGCCCGCATGCACGTGGTGCCGATCGAGCAGACCTTTTTCTTTTCGTCGATCGCCCGATTGACCACATCGCACGCTTCCTGCGAAATGATCACCTGCTCGGAGTCCATCTTGTGCTTGGAAAGATCCTCCACCTCGACCGGGTTGAACGTCCCCAGCCCCACATGGAGCGTGATCTCCGGGAACTGTACCCCGGCGATCTCCAAACGCTTCATCAATAGTTTGGAGAAATGCAGCCCCGCCGTCGGAGCCGCCACCGCCCCTTCGTTCTTGGCGTAGATCGTCTGGTAGTACTCCTGGTCCATCGGCTCCACCTTGCGTTTGATGTACTTGGGCAGAGGCGTCTCTCCCAGAGAAAGGAGCTTCGCACGGAACTCCTCGTACGACCCGTCGAACAGGAAACGCAACGTACGCCCTCTCGAGGTCGTATTGTCGATCACCTCGGCCACCAGCGAATCGTCATCGCCGAAGAACAGTTTGTTCCCGATGCGGATCTTGCGCGCCGGATCGACGATCACATCCCACAGACGCTGCTCGGCATTGAGTTCTCGCAGGAGGAACACCTCGATCGTTGCCCCGGTTTTTTCCTTGTTGCCGTACATACGCGCCGGAAACACCTTGGTATTGTTGATGATCATCACATCCCCTTCGCCGAAATAATCGATCAGGTCTTTGAACAAACGGTGTTCTATTTTCCCGCTGTCGCGATGGATGACCATCAGGCGGGCTTCATCCCGGTTTTCGGTCGGATATTCGGCCAGGAGTTCCTGAGGAAGGTTAAAATCGAAGTTGGACAGTTTCATACTTTCGCAGGATTGATATTCTTTGTTTTACGGCCGCAAAGATACGCTCATTAACACAGGGAATGCAAGTGCGCCCCGATAAAACCCCGCCGGATACTCCCCAACCGCACAAAATCCCATCGTCCCCGCAATCTTTTCACAAAACAGCATGAGGGATCAGCACTATTCCACCCGAAAATATCATTTCTCTCTTGCGTTTACCCTCATCGTTCCTTACATTTGGCTCGAATCTCTTCAAGGATTTTTCAACCTACAAAATCGCTACGACCATGAACGATCACAAGAAACACTTCCGGAAAAAATACCTCGCCCCCACGGCGGAGGTCGTGCAGGTCGATGTCGAACGCGGGTTTGCCGTCTCGGCACCCGGCTACGGCGACGGAGGCCCCTGGTAAACGCAAACCACCAACCCGAAACAAACGCAATCGAGCATGAAAACAACGAAATACATCCTATCCGCCCTGTGCCTGGCAGCCCTGGCCGCCGGCTGCACCAAGGACAATGCCATGCGCGACACCTCCTCCACCCCCCTGGTCGAGGGGCTGCGCATCTCGGTATCCACCGCCACTCCCTCTACCCGCACCGTCTTGCACGAAAATGGGCTCACCGTTATGTGGGAGAAAGGCGACCAGCTTCAACTGCTCTCCCCTACCGATTCAAAAGCCTACCTCCTGGACCTCGACGAGAGTACCCTCTCGTCCGACGGGACCCAGGCGGACTTCGTCGCCTCGGAGGCAATCCCCGAAGGGGAATACTACCTGGCTTCCTCGAACGCCGTACTTTACCGGAATGCCACCCCTAACAAGATCGCTTTCAGTTTCGACGACGATCCGAATAACGAAAGCGCTAGAAGCTATATTACGGTAACCGATGCGAACCGAAACACCCACGAAGGCGGGCTGAAAACCATGGCCCTTCTCTCGGACAAGTTTACCGTTTCGGCGGATGCCACCGAGATTTCGGCCCAGTTGGAGCATTACAGCACTTTGCTGGAACTGCCCATACTCCTCACCTCCAATACCACCGGGACGGATGTAAAGTTGAACAAGATATCTTTAAGATCATCTCAGGATTCCTTCATAAGACAATTCATGAAGGGCATAGGCACATCAGCATTTTTCAGTAGTTCTCTTTCAGTTATATTTTCCGATACGCCGACGCTTCCCCTGGGCGAGCCGTACAAGGTTTACGTCGCTTTATTGCAGCGATATCCCGAGGCTGATTCTGGGCGTAATCCCGGCAATACTACCATCACGGTATCGACTTCGGTGGGAGATTTTACCTTCACCAAACCGGAACGGACTCTTGACCCCGGAAAGCGCTACACGTTGAGCGACCTGAACATCAATGCCGGGCAAACCCTGATCACCAACGAAGCCGAATGGAACCAGGCAATCGCCGAAGGAAAAGATAACCTCACCCTCGGTGGGGACGTGGAACTCACATCCTCCGCCACCCTGCCCACCTACGATGTAACCGTAAGGGGCGACTACACCCTCACGATGAATGTCGAAGGACGGACTTCTTCTGCCTACAGCGACGATGTATTGTACATTCCTGCGGCCAATAGCCGTGCGGATATCCCTTCGAAACTGACCCTGACGGAAGGGGCGGACCTGACGGTCAAGAACGGCTATCTGTATATCAACGATCTGGAAATAGACGGCAACGGCAGCGAACTCTCGGGCGATGGCGGCCGCCTGGTGATTACGAACGATCTGACCGTTGCTCCCGGTGCAAGCGCCACGATCGCTCCGAACCTGATAGTCAGTTGCAACAGTCACTTCTGTGAAGGTGGTACCCTGACGATAAACAATGATGTGTATTACTATGACTATTTTCCTTCCCCGAACCATTATGCAATATATGTACCCTTCGCCGCACAAGTGGGGTACTCCGATTTCGACTACTGGTACGTGAAAAATGGCTCCTGTTTGATAGGAATGGATGATAGCGATACTTATTGGGGTACTAGAAATGGCAATAGAGTCACGCAAGGAACGTCGGCTTTCGGTTACAACCTGACTAAGGACACAACCTATCTGTCCCCCTCACGATTCAACACAAATATAAAGGCCTGCATGATAAAATCGGCTAATATTGATGTCTCCGGATCTCAGGGATCAGAGAAAGAATTTGTTGCGGGAAGTGTCTATACAGGGACTTTTGAAGACGTTTCTGCTTCCAATCCTCTTGGAGCCCGGATGACCTTCGGCATCCCCAGCAAGGGACATTTGCCCGTCGCTTTGACGGGGTACTACGACTACCGGCCCGGGACGATCGATTGCATCAATAATGAGAACAAAACAGGCGGCACGGACAGCATGGACCTCTACATCGCGCTGGCCACCAAGCAGTATTCGGTCGATACGGAAAACCCTGCTACTTATCCCGGCGGCTCGAGCGGCGATCTGGCCAGCGACCCGAACATCGTGGCCTACGGACGTCTGACCAGCTCGGAAGCCACGAGTGATTATCAGTCTTTCCGCATCGAGCTCACCTACAAGGACAACAACTTCACCCCCACGGGCGATCTGTACCTGCTCATCACCGCTACCAGCAGCAAGGACGGTATTCAGCATACCGGCAGCACCTCCAGCGTGCTGTTTTTGGACGAGCTGCAGTTGGTGTATTAAAACACATCTTTGACTTTCCACTCTCGTAAAAAAACGGGGCGGCGCCTAAAGGCGCCGCCCCGTTTTTTTACGGATCAGTACGTAAGCTCGGCAGAGGGAAGCCTTGTTTTTTGCTACCTTTACATCAAAATAGGACGGAGGTATTCGCCGCCGTCGTTTCCCTTGTTCCCGATGAAGAAAATCCTGCTGCTCTCCGACACCCACGGCACCCTCGATGCGGCCATCCTGCGCCACGCCCGGGAAGCCGACCAGATATGGCATGCGGGCGACATCGGCTCGATGGCCGTTGCCGAAGGCCTCTCGGCCGCAGCCCCCCTTCGCGCCGTCTATGGCAATGCCGACGGCGGGGAGATCCGCGCTGCATTTCCCGAGCGGCTTCGCTTTGTCGAGGAAGGGGTGGAAGTCCTGCTCAAACACATCGGAGGCTATCCCGGACACTACGACCGCAGCGTGCAGGAGGAACTCTTCGCCGCTCCCCCCACGCTGTTCGTCTGCGGGCATTCGCACATCCTGAAAGTGATGATGGACCGTCGTCTGGGCGTCATGCACTTCAACCCCGGTGCCGCCGGGAGATACGGCATCCACCGCGTGCGCACCCTGCTGCGCTTTACACTCGAAAACGGGAAAATCGACCACCTGGAGGCCATCGAACTGGGTCCCCGCGCGGGGTGGTAATTTTATGCAAAATATTGCTTTGGCAAAACGGGGCTCTTGATGCGGCAGAAGGGTAAAAACACGCTCCCCTTTCCCCGAACCGCCTACCGGAAGACCTTCTCGGGGATGGACACTCCCGGATCGACCGAAGTGGTCTTCCAGATGATCCTTCCGCTCTCGTCCCGGATCTCGGTGGTAAAGGGATACATCACCCCATCCACTTCCTTGTAGTCCCTGTAATCGGAATACGAGGCGATCTTCTCCGGTTCGTAGCGCGTCAGCCGGCCGTTCTCGTCGGTTTCCTTCACGGCCCGCGAAGCCACCTCCTCGATGCGCAGCACCCGGTAATCCTCCGTCGAAAAATAGTAGTTCTGCATCCTCCCCTCGGGCAAGGTTACGTTCATCCGGTAGGTGAAATGCCCCAACACCGGCACGATGCTGTCCAATTCCGCCTGGAAGCCTTCCTTTTCGTAATCCAACAGCGGGAAGATCGAGCGGGACAGACGGCCCTTTTCCACCGCATCGGCCGAAAGAGCGGTCGTGGTATTCTCTACCTTGGTGTATCCCATGTTGCCGTTGTAGGTCGTCTTGAGATAAACCTCGTCGTCGAAGAGCAGCAGCTGCTGGTAGTAAAACGGCAAACGCGCCAGCACCACCGCCTGGAGTTTTCTCTCGCCGATAAGGATGTCGTACTGCTGTCGGAGCGTCTTGACCGCCCGCATTTTCTTTTCGCCGCCCATCGCCTCGAAGTACCGATCCAGCACATTCCGCGCCGAGATGCTGTCGGTGATCGGCTGGGACAACGAAGGCCGTGCCCCCCGCTGGGCCGTCTTGTCGTAAAACGTCACGTCGTACCCGGCCAACTCCAAAGGCGGCACCACCTTGCGCGCATCGCCGTAGATGACGATCCGGAACTGCGAAGGCTTGATGTACTTTTGCGCCACCCGCATTACATCCTCGGCCGTTACGTCGTTGATCTGGCGGAGAATGTCTTCCAGAAAATCCCGCTTTACCGTACCGTTTTCCACCGCAACACCGTAACTGCCCATCGCTTCCCGGTCCTCGAACGAAAGGGCGATCCGTCCGATCAGGTACTGCTTGACCGAAGCCAGGGTCGTCGAGTCCAACGGCGTTCGACGGATACTCTGCAACCGGGCCGTTTTTTCGGTAATGGTCCGAACGGCATCCAGATTGGGCACCCGCGCAGAGAGATACATGTATCCCCCCAACGGATCGGGCGAGAGCAAGAACACGTTTTCCGATTGCGCAGTTGCCCCCAGCGAAGCCTGGATATTGCCCAACAGATCGCCGCCCATCAAATGGTTGATGATCATCGCCGGAAAAACATCCGGGGAATTGTAATCGAACTCCGCAATGTTCGAGATGATGATCCGGCTGTCGCGCGCCGAAGGATCATGGATAAAGTCGATCGCGGTAGAAGGCAAGTCGTTCACCGAGGATATCTTGTCCTGCGGCACCTCGGCCTTTCCCCAAAAGCGGAAACGGCCCTCGACCAATTTCCGGGCCTGTGCTTCGGTAATATCCCCCAAGACCAACAGTACGGCATTGTTCGGACGCCAGTAGGTACTGTAATACTCCTGGCAGTCGTTGACCGTAATGCGGTCGATCGTCTGGGGGGAAGCGAACTCCCCGGAAGGCACTTTCCCTCCGAAGGCCAAAGCCCGGTACACCCGGTTGAGGATTTCGCTCGGGCGGGTATCGGCGAGCGCATAGTCGTCCTTCATCGCCTGTTTTTCGGCAAAGAACTCCTGCAAGGGAAACGAAGGGCGCAGAACCACATCGGCGAAAAGGTTGAAGTTTTGTGCAGCGTATCTCGAAAGTCCCGAGACGTAAAAACTGCTGCGCGTCATCCGGTAGCGGCTACCCATATTGGCCAGCGAATCGGTGATCTGTGCCTTGGTGCGGTTCTGTACTCCCGCCAGCAACATGGCTGCCGTCAGGTCGGAAACGCCCTTTTTGTCTTTCTCGAACACCCTGTGGTTGCTGATCCCTATGTAGAACGTTACGATCGGTATCGAACTGTCGGGATAGACGAGCACCTTCAGCCCGTTGTCCAGGGTAAAGCGCACGGGAGTGGCTATTTTTACATAAGGCGGCTGGGTAGGTTGCGGCAGGCTTTCATACACCTTTGCCTGGTACGCATCGGCCGCCATCAAAGTATCGGCAAGGGTTTTCGGCCCCAACTCCGACTCGGTATCGGCCAGCGAAATTCCGTAGAGCGAAGCCAGTGCAGCCTTGATCTGCGCATCCCGCCGGCGCAGCGAATCGCGCTCCGCCTGCGAAACGACATAACTGGCCGCCGAAGAATCCGCTGGAGCGAAAACAAGCTCCGCCGGGGCAAGCGTATCGCCCGGAACCGTTCCCGCATCGCTCGCCCGGGAAGACGGTACTACTTGTGCCGAATCCTGCGCCAAGGTCTGTCCTGCGGGCACAGCGGCCACCGTATCCGAAGGCAGCCCCAGGATACGTTCCATCGCCCGGAGAGCCTGCAGCGAATCTTTTCCCTGCTGCGTTCTTTGCGAGGCCTGCTGCGAAACGGTATCCTTCATCGGAGACAAATATCCACGCAGGGTATCGCCCACCGAGGCCACCTCTGTCGTATCCGCCGGCAGCATCCCGGGCAGGTCGTACCCTTTTACGGTCCAGCCCGACAGCAGGCAGGCCGCAACAAGTCCCAAGCCCTGCAGCCGGATTTTTATTCCGAAAAACCGTATCGAAGCGCCCTTCTTCATTTCCTTTCTCCCTAATCCGTCCCTTGCGAAGGGGGAAGTTCATAGATCGTTTTCATGTTGTCGTTGCGCAAAAAACGCCGCACTACCGTCCGCACATCCTCTTGCGTATATTCCAAAAGCTGTTCCATCCTCCGGTTGAACTGCCCCGCATCGCCGAACAGCGATTCGTTCAAGGCCAGGGTGAGCGCCATTCCCTGGTTGGACGAAATGTATTCCCAGGCCGACATCCGCGCCGTATTGAGCGCCTTGGTCAATTCGGCAGGCGAAATATCGAAGTTTTTCATCCGCTCCAACTCCTCGCGCACCACCTTTTCCACCTGAGAAATATCGCCTCCCGGTTTGAGCGAAACTTTCACGGCAAAGACCGAAGCGCGTTCCATCGGCAGCACTTTGTATCCCACTTCGGTGGCTATGCCTTCCTCCTCGACCAATCGGCGGGAAAGCCGCGACCCGTCCGGAGCCGCCAACACCGTCCCGATAAAGTCGAACACCCCGAACTGATGGTCCGAATACGGCAATACCTGCCATGCGAACACCACCGAGGATGTTCCCTGCTCCACGAACAGCGTATCGGAATGCCGCTTTTGCTCTACGGTCGTAAGGATACCTCCCCCCACATCCACCGCCTTTCCGTCGGAAAGCACCACCGTATCGGCCACCGCATCCCCCACGGAAAACACCGTCGGGTTCAGTTCTACCTGCACGGTATCGGGCGGGAGCAAGGAAAACATCTCCACCACGTACTTGCGCACCGAATCCGGGTGTACGTCCCCGCTGACGGCCAGTACGGCTTTCTTCGGAGAAAAATACAAGGATTCGTAGGCTTTGGCCGCCTGCATCGTCATCCCGCTGTCCAGGGCTGCCACTTCGGGGACCAGGCGCAGATTGACCGTGCGCACCATCTCGCGCAAGGCTTCGTCCTCCCGTCCCGACAAATCTTCGCTGCGCGCCGCATCCTCCCGGCGGATATGCCCGAGTACCTGCCGGTACGCAGCCGTATCTTCCCGAAATCCGTACGCCCGTTCACTGGCCAGCCAGATAGCCCCTTTGAGCATATTCGAAGAAAAACTGTCGCTGAAGAAAACCACATCCGACCCGACCTCCACCGAAGTTTCCCCGCCGTAGGTATCGAGGATCGAGCGGTATTCTCCCGGGGAGAGATGCCTCGTCGATTCGGTCAGCATCCCGGCTACCACACGGTTCACTCCGGCCAAGGTGCTGGGTTCGTCGTTCAATCCGCTGCGGTAGAGCAGCGCCACGGACACTACCGGCGAACGGTGGTCGGGATGCACCAGCACCCGCAAGCCCGAAGGCATCACGAAACGCTCGTACTCCACCTGCTGCCCGCACAAAACGGCCGGGAGCACCGCTGCCGCGAGCGCCATCCACCATTTCCCCGCTCTCTTTATCGCCGATCCCATCGTCTGTTTGTTTCTCTCGTTTTCACTTTCACGCCTTCTCTCTTCGCATCTCCCGGCACACCCGTCGGGCGATCCCGGTGCCGCATTCACGCCGCTCCGCCCGCTTTGCCGATCCGCTTACCAATCGTAGACCGTGATCTTTTTCGCCCGCACGAAAGCACCCGAATAGTCCGGATTCTGCTTCAGCACGGCCAAGGCTTGCTGCGCCTGCTGCTGGGTCAGGTAAGCCCCCACGAAGACCTTGTAGTCCGGCGTATCGTATTCCATCTCGACGTGTTCCATCGGATAGGCTTCCCGGAATGCCTCGAGTACGCGGGTAGCCTGCTGTTTGCGACCGTAGTATATCTGGATGACAAAACCATCCACCTTGCGCCCGTCGTCGTTGTTTTCCACCCGCAAGCGGAGCAACTCCTCGATCCGGGGATCGGCCTGGATCTGCACCCGGCCGGTGGACTGACCCTGCGCCTGGAACGCCCCGCACAAAACCAGCGCCAGAATACCTATCTTCAATCCTTTCATTTTCAGAAAACGCGAATACTGTTGCGTAAGAGACAAATTTAAGGATTACCCCGTAAAAAAGCTCTAAAAAAAGCCTAAAAAAACTAATTTTGCCACCATGTTACAGATACAAGACACGCTGGTTTCGGACGAGGTGATCCTCGAATCCTTCGTCTGCGACCTCTCCCGCTGCCACGGCGCCTGCTGCGTGGAAGGCGACTGCGGCGCTCCCGTAGAGGAATCGGAAAAACGCATCCTCGAAGACCTCCTCCCCCGCATCGAACCGTACATGCGCCCCGAAGGTATCGAAGCCGTCCGTTTGCAAGGTGCCTGGACGGACGACCCTTACGACCACGCCCCCTCCACCCCGCTGGTAAACGGACGGGAATGCGCCTACCTGACTTTTTCTCCGGACGGCACGGCTCTGTGCGCCATTGAACAAGCCTACCGGGACGGACGCATCGCCTTCCAAAAACCCATCTCCTGCCATCTGTACCCCATCCGCCTGAGCCGCATCCTGTCCTTCACCGCCCTGAACTACCACCGTTGGGACATCTGCCGCGACGCCTGCGCCCTGGGACGCAAACTCGGCGTCCCGGTGTATGAATTCCTGCGCGAGCCCCTCATCCGCCGCTTCGGGCAAGCCTGGTACGACGAACTGTGCCTCACCGCCCGGGAATACGCCCGGCAGATCGCACGCCGATAGATAAATCCCACGGAGTCCATTCCTGCCGGAGCTCCCGAAAACACCCTTCCCTGCTACAGCATTCCCCCTGCCCGGCAGAAAAAAACAGCCCGGTGAAACCTTTTCCCGCCAAAGGCCGGTCTAATGAGAAAACACCTCAAATACCCTAAAGTATCATGAAGCATTCCCGCCGCCTGCTCCTGCTCCCTGTCCTGCTGGCATTCAGCCTCTCGGCTGTCGCCCAGGCTGCCGACCCGATCGAACTGCACATCCAGCTCAAAGGCCTGCAAAAGGGCGATCGGCTCTATCTCGCCTTTCCGGACGACAACCGCACGGACACCCTCGTGGCCACGCGCAAACACCGCGCAGACCTCACCCTTACCGTCCCGAAAACCCAGGAAGGCTTCCTTTACTACCTGCCCAAGGGGAAAACGCGGGAAGACTTGCTGGAATCCGAAGTCCGTTCCCTCTGCCTGCAACCCGGCGACCGCCTGACGGTCAAAGGGCATTTGTCCGCCCTCGGAAAGGCAAAGGTGGACGGAGACCTGTACGAGGGACACCCCTACCGGGATTATTTCCACGCATTGGACACCATCTTCGCCGAAGCGTGCGTGTATTCCGATTCGCTCCATACGCTGCTCAAAGAAGTGCAAGCCCTGCCCGAATCCACCCAGGGGAGCCTCGCAGACTCGCTCCGGGGAGAGATCCGCCGTCTGAACGACCAGAGCTGGGCTGTGGCGGAACGTTCGTACCGGACGATGGAAAACTTCGTCCGGCATTACCCTCAGGATCCTTTCTCGGCCTATGTACTTACGTGCATCCGAGGCTCCAAGTTTGAAAAGACCCGCCAGGAACTCTTCGACTTGTTGAGTCCGGAGGCGAAAGACACCCCGGCCGGACGCGAGATGGAGGATTATTTCGCCACCAACCGCGCATGGAAACAGGCCGACTCCCTGATCACCGAGGGGGCACAAGCCCCGGAATTTACCCTCACGGGGATCGATGGCCAGAAAGTGTCCCTGTCCGACTTCCGCGGAAAATACCTCGTGCTGGACTTCTGGGGATCGTGGTGCGGCGCCTGCCGGGAGGCAAACCCCTACTTGAGAGCCCTGTACGAGCGGTACAAGGACCGGCCGGACTTTGCCATGCTGTCCCTGGCGCTGGATCGCGACGATGCCGCCTGGAGGGAGGCGGTGCGCACCGACAGCCTCTGCTGGCCACAGGTCAACATGTGCGAGGAGCCTGCCGGCCCCACCTCGGTGAACGTGCGCTACGGGGTAAGCCTTTACCCTACGCAGATGCTCATCTCTCCCGACGGGCAGATCCTGGTGCGGCAAAACGGCTTCCGTCCGGATCATGACGCCATCGCCGCGCGCCTGGAGGAATTGTTCGAGCAACCATAAGCGGCGAGTGCAGCGGGGCGGGCAGGCGGGGCGCTGCGCGCCCCGCCTGCCCGCCCCGCTGCACTCGCCTGCACGCCCAACCTCCCCTCCCAAAGTCGTTGCGCACAAAAAAGGGGCGGCCTGCGGCCGCCCCTTTTTTGTGCGCAACGATGACCTTACAGACGCACCGCTACCCCGTAAGGCAAACGCGTAAGCACCACCGGCTCACCCGACTCGGATACCTGGCGCACCGTGCGGTACATCCCGTAAAGGTCCTCGCCCACCAGCTCCTTCACTTTCACCTGCGCATCGCTGTTGAGGATCGACAGCACCTGTTCGAGCGACGAAGCGGAAGTCTTCGGGTATTCCACCACCGAATAATCCACCGCCCCGGCCAAATCGGCCGCCTTGGCAATGGCTTGGTCCAACCCGCCGATCTCGTCCACCAGCCCGATCTGCAGCGCAGACACCCCGCTCCACACACGGCCCTGCGCAATGGCATCGACCTGGTCCCAGGTCATCCCGCGGCCTTGCGCCACCCGGCCTACGAACTGCGAATAGGTCTGCTCCACGCTGTTCTGAATGATCTTACTCAAGCCCGGGCTTACCGGAGTGAGGATCGTCGGATCGGCCGAATTGGGATAGATCGACACCTGATCCGTAGTAATCCCGTTGCGCCCGGCCAGCTCCTCCACGTTGGGGATGTAGGCAAACACCCCGATCGACCCCGTGATGGTCGTCGGTTCGGCAAAGATGTAATCCGCCCCGCACGAGATGTAGTATCCCCCCGAAGCCGCATAATCGCCCATCGACACCACCACCGGCTTTTCGCCCTTGAGGTCCTCGACCATCTTCCAGATGTTGTCCGCCGTAATGGACACCCCGCCGGGGGAGTTCACGCGCAGCACCACCGCCTTGACCCGGTCGTCCTCCGCCGCTTTTTCAAAACCCTTGCGCAGGGCCTCTTCACTGATCTGCGAAACCGTGCCCTTTCCGTACACGATGTCTCCCTGGGCATAGATCACCGCCACGCGGTCCTCGCCCCCGTGCAAGCCAAGACGCCCTGCCACATGACGGGCATATTCGGCATACTTCACGCGATTCTCTCCCCCCAAACTATCCAGATACGCATCGTACTGCTCGGCATACAGCAAACTATCCACCAGCCCGCATTCCAAAGCCCCCGAAGCGGTAAATCCCAAACGCTGCGAAGCCACCCGATCGACCCACTCCCGGTCGTATCCGCGCGACTGGGCCGCTGCAATCGAAAGCGTATCCCAAATGGTGGAGATCAGCTCCAGGCTCTGCCGGCGGTTCTCGGGACTCATCTTCTCCAGCAGGAACGGCTCGACCGCACTCTTGAACTTCCCGGTACGGAATACCTGAACCCCTACGCCGTATTTCTGCTCGAAACCCTTGAAGAACATCGAGGTCATCGACATCCCTTTGAAGTCCACCGTTCCGTTCGGATTGAGGAACACCTTGTCCGCCAAACTCTTGACGATGTAGTCCCCCTGGCTGTACAGGTTGGCATAGGCCGTAACGTACTTCCCGGAGGCCTTGAATTCGTCCAAAGCCTTGCGGATAGCCACCAGTTGCGCCATCCCCCCGCCGAAGCCTTCCCCGGTGAGCGAGATCCCTTCGATGTTATCGTCCTGCGCCGCATAAGCGATGGTCTCGGTCATTTCCCGCAGGCTCACCGGCATGGACACGTTCCCGGCCATGGTGGAAAACGAAGTGAAAATAGCCATCGGGTCTTCCACCGCCCGGTCCATGATCGGCACGCTCAGGTCGATCACCAACGTGCTCGCGGGTCTGACCACCGGCTCGGGTTGCGAACCCAGACTGGCCAGGGCCGAGAAAAACCCGATCATCAGGATAAACGGCAGGATCATCAGCACCACGCCGGCCAGCAGCGCGGCAAAAAACATCTTGAAAAACTGTCCCATATCTTTCGATTTTTTGTGTTGTCAAAACTATGCAAAAAAGACCCCTTTGCCCGGGATTCCCGCTGCAAAAGGGTCTTTCGACCGTCTCTGGCCTTACTCCCACAGGGCTTACTGCGGCATTCCGATCAGGATAGGCGGAGCCAGCGGGATGAATTTCTCGCCTGCACCCAGCGCATTCTGGGCAGCAGCGGAGTTGGCATTGGCCTGTTCGCGGATACGGGCCGCATCGTTGGCTACGAACTCCTCCCAGGAAGGCGTTTCATTGGAGATGGTCTTGATCTTCGTGTAGATGAAGTACGCCTGCGGGCCGTTGAAGTAGCGCACGTTGTCGTTCATGATGCTGTTCTGCTCGGCACGCCAGATACCCTTGGCATAGGTGCAAGCTCCCTCGAAGAAGCCCACCTCGGGATACGTTTCGGGGTCTGCCAGGAAAGGCTGCCAGTTGCTCGGTGCCTGATCGGCCACATTGGTGAGCGAGACGTTGAGATACTGTCCGATGCCCTGCCAAGCCGCCAGGGTAGCCGCATTGTAACTTCCACTCGAAGAAGGCAGCGTCTCATCGTAATAGATGTACTCGTCGGCAAAACGTCCGAAACCGTGTCCGCCCACTTCATGGCGCAGGGTAGCCTCGAAACTCATCGTACCGGGCGAAGTGGACATCGGGCACATCCCGATGCAAGCCCCCGTACCGTACATAATGCACGTACCGGCATACCGCTGGTCGTTGATCACCAGGATGATCACCGTCTTGTTGATGATGTTGTTGCGATCGGTAATGGCGCCGCTCACAGGGTTTCCGTCCTTGTCCAATACGATATCGGCCCCTTCCTTCATCACGGGAACCCGACGGGCGTAATTGAACACCTTCTGATAGTCGCACGAAGTCGACGTGGAATTCGACTCCTGCGAAAAAGTAGCGCTGAAAGCCGTATTGCGCACCGTCGAAGCGAAGTTCTGACGGGTCGAACCGTCGTAGCCATACCCGTAGGTAGCCCCGCGCTGCTTGCTCTCGGCATATACGTAATATATGTTGAAATGGTCGCGGTACGAACGGAACGGCTCGATGTCGAAGAAAGCCTCGCGGGCACGATCCATCGCCTGGTCGTAAGCCCCGCCTTCGGTCAGGTCGTCGAGGGTGAAGCCGTCGCCCATGATCACGATGTTCACCGCATTGGACTGACGGTTGATTTCGGCCGCCTTGTACGACCCTTCCTCGTGGAAATTCAGGTTCGTATTACCTTCCTGGCTCACGTTGACGGCATATTTCCCTTGCGAGGAAGCCACCGTCAGGGTAGCCGAGCGCGGGTTGCGCGTATCGTTGTCCGCAATAGTCAGCGCCACCGTCCGGCTGCCGGTGCCCGAAGTAACTTCCGGCTTGCACCATTCGGTCGCCCCGCTGATGGTCCAGGCCACGTTGGACGATATTTTGATTTCCCCCGAAGCGTTTTCCGCCGCTACGGAAAATGTCGTCTGGGATTCGATCTTCAGGAACGGATCTTCCCCCCCTTTCGAACAGGATACCACGGCGGCAAAACAAACGAGCATCGCCGCAGCAAAACGAGTCCAATTTTTCATCATGTGCTATTTTGTGTTGAGTGTTTTTCCCAAAAAACGTCATTGAGCGGCCTGATTGACCACTACGGTTACCTGTCCCAGGAACGAAACCACGACCAACTGCGCCTTCCGGGGCTCCGAAGTCGTATTTTTTTGCACCGACAGATTCACCGTCCGGCGACCGCTGCCCGTGATTAGATCGGGTTTGCACCACTGAGGAGCGTTGGTTACCGTCCAGGTTACATCATTGGACGCATCGACCTTGATCTGTGCCTGCGTATCGTTCGCTCCGAGGTTGATCGTCGTAGAAGATTCGACTCCGAAATACGTTTCCTTGTCCTTGGAGCAGGAGGAGAACAGTGCCAACAAAGGCAAAAGCAATACCAAAAATGCAATTTTTCTTTTCATAACCATTTTTATTGTGCGATCCGACAAAAGTAGCAGGAATAATGTTAATCACAAACCATTTTCCTGCGATTTCAAAGCGAAAAACGAAAATCCTCTCTCTTATATGCACACGACGACTTGCACCACACCGGGAGCAAGCCGTCGAGAACTTTGCGGTATGATTTTTTACCGGAACTTCACAAGCGCTGCTTCTTCGCTTCGATCGACAAGGTCGCATGCGGGACGGCCATCAGGCGCTCCTTGGAAATGAGCTTGCCCGTTACGCGGCATATCCCGTAAGTCTTGTTTTCGATGCGCACCAACGCATTGCGCAGGTCGCGGATAAACTTTTCCTGACGGGCCGCCAACTGGGCATTGGCCTCTTTGGACATCGTTTCCGACCCTTCCTCGAAAGGCTTGAAAGTGGGCGAAGTATCTTCCGTACCGTTTCCCGCATGGTTCAGGTACGTCCCCCGGATGATCTCAAGGTCTCTTTCCGCCTTGGCTATCTTTTCGAGAATCAACGCTTTGAACTCCTCCAACTCGGCGTCCGAATACCGTTCTTTTTTTTCGTTCGTCTCCATAGCCTACACGTGTTTTAGGATGTTAATACCCATTTTCACATCGTCGAACTCCACCGGTTCCATCCCTTCCGACCCGTTGCCGAAAGTCAGGCTCTCCGACAAAGTCTCCGAGCAAATATAATCAATATTCCGCTCGATTGCCAATTTTATCTCCTGCGGAGCGTTAATTCGTATATCGATCCGATCGCCCACATTCAGTCCGCGCTCCTTGCGCATGTTCTGCACGCGGTTCACCACCTCGCGCGCAATGCCCTCGGCCCGCAAAGCCTCGTCGATGGTCAAGTCCAATGCCACCGTCAGCCCGCCGTCCGAAGCCACCGCACTGCCTTCCACATCCTGGGTGGAGATTTCCACCTCGTCGCGGTGGACGGTAAACATCCGGCCGTCGAGCTCGACCTCCCAAGCCCCCTCGGTCTCCAAAGCGGCGATCTCTCCCTGGCTCATCGCCTGGATCCGGGCGGCGACCGCCTTCATGTCCTTGCCGTAGCGCGGCCCCATCTTCTTGAAGTCGGGCTTGATCTGCTTGACGAACATCGAAGCATCGGAGAGCAGCTCCACCCGTTTGACATTCAGCTCGGAGAGGATCAACCCCTCTACCGCATGGATCTGCGCTGCAAAACCGTCCGAAAGGCACGGGATCATGATGCGCGAGAGCGGCTGGCGTACCCGGATCCGGGCACGCTTGCGCAGCGAAAGCCCCATCGAGCAGATCTTCTGCGCCAACTCCATCCGCTCTTCCAGGGCCTTGTCCACCTTCGAAGCGTCGTACACCGGAAAATCGGCCAAGTGCACCGACAGGCTACCGTCGCGGCCGGTTACCGCATTGAGGTCGCGGAACAGGCGATCGGCAAAGAACGGTGCGATCGGGCTCATGAGCACCGAAAGGGTTTCCAGACACGTGTACAAAGTCTGGTAAGCGGAGAGTTTGTCCCGATCGTCCCCCGACTTCCAGTAACGCCGGCGAGAGAGCCGTACGAACCAGTTCGAGAGGTTTTCCCCCGTGAAATACTGGATGAGCCGTGCTGCCCGCGTGGGTTCGTAATCGTCCAGCGCATCCTGCACCTGCTTGACCAGCGTATTGAGTTCCGAAAGGATCCAGCGGTCTATTTCCGGACGCTGGCCGTACTCCATGTCCGCCTCCTGGTAAGTAAAACCGTCCAGATTGGCATACAGGGCAAAGAACGAGTACGTGTTGTACAGCGTGCCGAAGAACTTGCGGCGCACCTCTTCGATACCCTCCGGATCGAACTTCAGGTTGTCCCACGGCTGGGCGTTGGAGATCAGGTACCACCGCACCGCATCCGAGCCGTAACGGTCGATCGTCTCAAAGGGATCGACGGCATTGCCCAGACGTTTGGACATCTTCTGACCGTTTTTATCCAGCACCAGTCCGTTGGAGATCACGTTGCGGTAGGCCACCGAATCCTTCACCATCGTCGCGATGGCATGCAGGGTGTAGAACCACCCGCGCGTCTGGTCCACGCCCTCGGCGATAAAGTCGGCCGGGAAACCCTTCCCGGAGTCGATCAGTTCCTTGTTTTCAAACGGATAGTGCCACTGGGCGAAAGGCATCGAGCCCGAATCGAACCACACGTCGATCAGGTCGGCTTCGCGGCGCATCGGGCGCCCCGTCTCCGAAACCAACACGATACCGTCGACGATGTGCTTGTGCAGGTCGAGATGCTCGTAGTTTTCCTCGCTCATGTCTCCCGGCACGAAATCCGGGTACGGGTCCTCGGCCATCAGTCCCGCACGGATCGACTTGGCGATCTCCGCCTTCAGTTCGGCTGCCGAACCGATGATCTTTTCCTCCTTCTTGTCCTCCGTGCGCCAGATCGGGAGCGGAATACCCCAGTAGCGCGAACGCGAGAGGTTCCAGTCGTTGGCTCCGGCCAGCCAGTTGCCGAAACGCCCCGTGCCGGTAGCCGCCGGCTTCCAATGGATCGTTTCGTTGAGTTCGCTCATCCGCTCGCGCACCTGCGGGATGCGGATAAACCACGAATCGAGCGGATAGTACAGCACCGGTTTGTCCGTACGCCAGCAGTGGGGGTAGGAGTGCGTATGTTTCGCGGCCGAGAAAGCCTTGTTTTCTTCCTTGAGCTGGATGATGATCTGCACGTCGAGACTCTTTTCCGGTTCCTGGCCCGGTTCGTAGTAGGCATTTTTGACGTACATCCCGGAGTACTTGCCCAACCCCTGGATAAAGCGCCCCTGCAAGTCCACCAGCGGCACCGGGTTGCCGGCTTCGTCCAGCACCAGCATCGGCGGGATATCGGCCAGTTTGGCCACCCGCGCGTCGTCCGCGCCGAAGGTCGGGGCGATGTGCACGATACCCGTACCGTCCTCGGTGGTTACGTAGTCGCCCGAGATCACCCGGAAAGCCTTTTCCGCATCCCGGTAAGGCAACACCAAGGGCATCAGCTGCTCGTAGTGCGCACCCACGAGGTCCTTGCCCTTCAACTCTCCCTCGATCCGGTAAGGGATCTTCTTGTCCTCCGGCTTGTAGGCCTCGAAGTCGGCCTCGCCGGCCGCCTCGAAGAATTTCCCGCCGAAGACCGACGGCAGCAGCACCTTGGCCAGGATCACATGCTCCGGGACGAAGGTGTATTGGTTGAAGGTGCGTACCAGCACGTAGTCCACCGCATCGTTCACAGCCAGGGCCGTATTGGACGGAAGGGTCCAGGGCGTAGTGGTCCACGCCAGGAAATACACGTCGCCTTCCTTGCGCCAGGCTTGGGGCAGAGTGTCCTTTACCGCGCGGAACTGTGCCGTTACCGTCGGGTCGGACACGTCGCGGTAGCACCCCGGCTGGTTCAACTCGTGGCTGGAAAGCCCCGTGCCCGCTTTGGGCGAATACGGCTGGATGGTATATCCCTTATACAGCAAGCCTTTGGCGTAGATCTGCGCCAGAAGCCACCATACGGTTTCCATGTATTTCGACTTGTAGGTGATGTACGGGTGCTCCATGTCCACCCAGTAACCGATGCGGCGGGTCAGTTCGTTCCACTTGTCCGTGTAGCGCATCACCACCTGGCGGCAATACCGGTTGTAGTCCTCCACCGAGATCTTCTTGCCGATGTCCTCCTTGGTAATGCCCAGTTCCTTTTCCACACCCAGCTCTACCGGCAGCCCGTGGGTATCCCAGCCGGCCTTGCGCTGCACCTGATAACCGGACAGGGTCTTGTACCGGCAAAAGATGTCCTTGATCGTGCGGGCCATCACGTGATGGATCCCCGGCATGCCGTTGGCCGAAGGCGGCCCTTCGAAAAAGACGAAGGACGGAGCGCCCCGGCGCTGCGAAACGGACTTCTCGAAGATGCCGTTTTGCTCCCAATATTTCAATTCCTCCCCAGCCAATTCGGTGAGGTTCAAATCCTTGTACTCTCTGAATTTTTTATTGCCCATAGTTTTCTGCCGGCGGGGAACCGCCTCGCTTGTAAGAATTTGCGAAAATACGCATTTTTCCGGTTTTTTCCGCCGGCCGCCCTGTCTTTTTGCACATTTGCCGCCGTAACCCGCAAAATATTTGCACGATAAGTTCCCTTTGCCTATCTTTGCTCCGGATTCCGCAGAGTCCCCGCCCCCGGCGGAGATTCCATTTATTAACTAAAACCTATCGTTTTGGACCCCGACCCGTATTGTAGTCCGCTGTTGTTGTTTGCTGAAAACGTCGATTTTCACGCGATCGCCTACATCCTTCTGCTCATCCTGTTGTTCATGGTTTCGGCCCTGATGTCGGGTTCGGAAACTGCGCTGTTTTCCCTCTCCAAGTCCGAGATCGAAGCGTTCCGCTCCTCGCGCAACCCGAGCGAGGAAAATGTGGCGCGCCTGCTGGAAAAACCCGAACGGCTGCTGGCCACCATCCTGATCGTCAACAATTTCGTCAACATCGGCATCGTCCTGATCTTCGAATACCTGCTGCGCTATTATCTGGTCATCGAACATCCTGTGCTGCGCGTAGTCGTTTCGGTCGTGCTCACCACCTTCCTGCTGGTACTCTTCGGCGAAGTGCTGCCCAAGGTGTACGCCACCGGCAACTACAAAGGCTTCAGCCGGTTTGCCTCCGGACCGATGACCGTCGTGGTAAGCCTGATGCGCATCTTCAGCGCTCCGTTCATGCTGCTGAGCCGGGGGCTGGAAAAGATCCTCGCCCGCCGTCCGCACGAAACCCTCTCGGTGGACAACCTCTCCCAGGCACTCGAAATGACCGCCGGCGGCGAATTGGACGAAGACGGGGAAAAGCGCATCCTGGAAGGCATCGTATCCTTCGGCAAGACCGAAGCCCGCGCCGTGATGACCCCCCGCACCGAAATGTTCACCCTGGCGGACACCTGCCCCTTCGACCGTCTGAAAAGCCAGATCGTCAAACAGGGCTACTCCCGCATCCCCGTTTACCACGAGGACCCGGACCACATCATCGGCATCCTCTACATCAAGGACCTGCTGGGGCACCTGGGCAAGACGGACTTCGCCTGGCAATCGCTCCTGCGCGCTCCGCTGTTCGTTCCCGAGAACCGCAAGATCGACGACATCCTGGTGGACTTCCAGGAGCAGAAAAACCACATGGCCATCGTGGTGGACGAATACGGCGGCACCTCGGGCATCCTCACCATGGACGACATCCTCGAAGAGATCGTGGGCAACATCTCGGACGAATTCGACGAGGAAGAAACGCCCTATACGCAGAAAGACGCCACCAACTTCCTCTTCGAAGGCCACATCTCGCTCAAGGACTTCTACCGCGCCATGGACTTCGACGACCGCCAGGAGGAGACCTTCGAAGCCGCCAAAGGCGAAGCCGACTCCCTGGCCGGATTCCTGCTGGAACTCTCCGGCGCCTTCCCCAAACGCGGACAGGAGATCCGCTTTGGCCGCTATGCCTTCACCGTCGAATCCATCGACCGCAAGCGCATCCGGCAGATCTCCCTCACCCTGCTCCCCGACGCGCAGGATGAGGAACAAGACTGACCTCCTCTTTCCCCGCTTCGCCCCTCGTGAAACAGTTCCTCCTGACAGGGGCACTTGCCGCCTCGCGCCTTCCCGAAGCGATTGTTGATAAATAACGCGCGGAAAATACCCCGCGCGTCCCTCTTTTTTAGTAACTTTACCCTTTCGCAAAACCAACGCGACATACGCCTATGTTCCTCAATCCGAAAGAAGACCGATCCGACCTCATCGCCCGGTTTGAATCCATGCTCAAGGAGGGTTCTCCGGTCTTTTTCGATTCCTCGGCCTGGGAGGACATCATCGACTATTACCTGCGCAACCTCCAATACGAAAAGGCCGGCATCGCCGCTTCGATGGCCCTGGACACGTACAGCACGTCGTCCTCCCTCTCGCTCGCCTGCGCCGAAGCCTTCATCTACGACGGCAACGCCGAACGCGCCCGCCAGATCCTCGACAGCCTCGCACCCCTGTGCGCCGGCGATGCGGACTACCTGGTCGCGCAAGGGCTCTACCTCTCGTACACCAAACAGTCCAAACAGGCCATCGAGTGCTACCTGGCCGCCTATCCCGAATACGACGACCGCCTGCGGCTGGACATCCTGCTGGGCGAGGAGTACGCCACTACCGGCAACCTGAGCCTGGCGGCCAAATACCTCCAACGCGCTGTGCTGGCCAACCCTTCGGATGCCGACACCATCGCCCGCCTGGCCGAGATCTATTCCTTCGGACAGGACGACGCGCAAGCCGTCCGCTTTTTCAACCGCCTGATCGATACCGATCCATACAACGCCGACGCCTGGCACAATCTCGGTATTTTCCTCTCCAAACAGGAAAAGTGGGACGAAGCCCTGCGCGCCTACCAGTACACCCTGCTGCTCGATCCGCAACGTGCCATGGCCTACTACGACATGGCCGATGTGTACGAACAGCGCGAGCAATACGACCTGGTGGTCCGGACCCTGCTCGAACTTCTCTCCGCCCGGCACCTGGAAGACCCCTATCCGTACCTCCGCCTGGGGGAATGCTACCAAGCGATGGACGACTTCGACAGCGCCTGCGAATACTTCCTCAAAGCCGTGCATTACGACCCGCAGCTCTCCCGCGGATGGTACGGGCTGGCTGCCGTACACTTCGATGCCGGCTACAAGAAACAAGCCCTCGACTACATCCGCCAAGGCATGGCGGCCGACCGCTACGACATCGACTGCCTGCGGCTGGCCTGGGAGATCGAGGAATCGCTCGAACGCTACGACGAAGCCCTGACCCACCTGCAGGAAGTGATCGACCACCCGGAGAGCAACGCCGAAGACTACCTCGACCTGGCCTACTTCCTCTACCAGCGGGGACGGCTCAAGGAATCGCTCGACACCCTGAAGACCACCCGGACGCTTTTCCCCGAAGCCCACGAGGTCTTCTACCACCTTTGCGCCCTGTATTGCGCCCTCGACCAACGGGAACGCTGTCTGGAAATGTTCGAGCGCGCCGTACGCCTCGCCCCGGAAATGATCGGCGTGCTGCGCGACAATTACCCGGACCTGATGCGGGTGGACGAAACCAACAAGAAGATCTATCTCACACAAAAATAAAATTCAAACTCTATGCTCAAAAGACTCCTTCTTTTATCCGCCGCAGCCGCGCTGATGGTCGGATGTTCCGCCAAGAAACAAGGCGCGGAGATGGCGCCGGTGGACGTTACCTGGACGATGGCCGGCAACATGCAAGGTCCGGACAGCGCCTACTACAAGACGGTGTTCACCTTCCACAACACCTCGGATCGCCCGTTGGACAACAACTGGGTCATCTACTACAACCAGTTCCCGCGTGTTCCTCTGCATTCGGATTCCACGCAGGTAAAGGCCGAGAAAGTCATTGCCGACTTCTTCCGCCTGTATCCCACCGAGTATTACCAGCCGATCGCCCCCGGCGATTCGCTCGAAGTAACGATCCTCTTCCGCGGGTCCTCCAGCAAAGAGATCGAAGCCCCGATGGGCATGTACTTCGTTCCCTGCGACGAGCAGGGCAAGGAGCTCACCCCGCAAAAGATGAACCCCGTTACCATCACCCCGTTCGATCCCTCCACTTCGGCCCGCCGCAACAAGAACGACCGCTACCCCTATCCCTACGGCCCGTTCCAGTATGCCCAGGACGAAGACCTGGTGCTGGATGCCCCCTTGCGTTCGCTGGACATCATCCCTTCGGTAAAACAAGGACGTGAGACGGGCGACACCGTCGCCATCGGGTCGCGCATCGCCCTTTCCGCCGCAGCCGGGCTGGACAATGAAAAAGACTTCCTGGCCCAGGTACTCGAAAAGGACTATGCCGCACAACTCTCGGATTCGGCAGCGTATCCCATTTCGCTGGCCATCGACTCTTCGGCCGCCTGGACCAACGGGGAAAGCTACCGCCTGGAACTCACTCCCGAAGGGGCTGCCATCACCGGAGCATCCTCGGCCGGCGTGTTCTACGGCATCCAGACCCTGCGCGCCGTACTGGGCATGAACACCCTGCCGCTGCGCACGCCTGCCGTATCCATCAGCGACTATCCCGACTTCGGGTACCGGGGCATGCACCTGGACATTGCCCGCAACTTCCAGACCCCCGAGGCTATCAAACGCCTGCTGGACATCATGGCTTACTACAAGCTCAACGTGTTCCATTTCCACTTCAACGACGACGAGTCCTGGCGTCTGGAGATCCCCGGCATTCCCGAACTGACCTCCTACGGTGCCCGTCGCGGCCATACGCTCGATGAGAAGGACATGCTGCATCCCACCTACGGTTCCGGTCCGTTTGCCGACGACACCACCTCGCACGGCTATGGCTACTTTACCCGCGAGCAATTCATCGACCTGCTCCGGTACGCCACCCGCCTGCACATCCAGGTGATCCCCGAGATCGAAACTCCCGGCCACGCCCGTGCCGCCATCTACTCGATGAAGCACCGGTATGAAAAATACAAGGATACCGATCCTGAAGAAGCTGCCCGTTACCTGCTGCACGACCCGGCCGACACGTCCGAATACACCTCCGCCCAAGGCTTCCATGACAACGTGATGTGCGTAGCCAACGAAGGGGTGTACAACTTCCTGGACAAAGTCGTTACCGAACTCCAGGCCATGTACCGCGAAGCCGGCGCTCCGCTGGTGGGCATTCAGACCGGCGGCGATGAAGTGCCGCGCGGCTCGTGGCTCGGTTCCCCGGCTTGCCAGGCTTTGATCGACCAGGGAGTTGTCGCTTCCAAGGACGATCTGCGCGACTACTATACCGAACGCCTGAAGAAGATCCTGGACGAAAAAGGTCTGAAATTCTACGGTTGGATGGAGATCGCCACCAAAAAAGGCAAAGTCAACCCCAAATTCCAGGATGCCGGTTTCGTCGCCTACTGCTGGGATACGGTCGGCGGCTGGGGCGGTGAAGAGATGCCCTACCACCTGGCCAATGCGGGAGTCGATGTCATCCTGTGCAACGCCCCCAACCTGTACTTCGACTTTGCATACAACAAACATGCCGAAGAACCGGGTCTCTACTGGGGCGGTTGGGTAAACGAGCGCGACTCGTACAACCTGCTGCCGTACGACATGTACCGCTCGGTACGTATCGCCCTGAACGGCACCCCGATGGATTGGGACAAAGCCGTGAGGAAAGCCAACGGCACCCCGAAAGAACGCCTGACCTCCGAAGGCAAAAAGCACATCCTCGGTATCCAGGGCGAGTTGTGGAGCGAGACCATCAAAGGCGAGCCGATGATGCAGTACTACATCTTCCCCAAGATCGTCGGACTGGCCGAACGCGCTTGGGATGCCGTTCCCGACTGGTCGATGATCTCCGGCAAGCAGACGCGCGAGAAAGCCTACAACGAGGCCCTCGGTGCTTACCTGACCAAGATCGCCCGCAAGGAAATGCCCTACTGGGAAAAACAGGGCATCAACTTCCGCCTGGCCTCTCCCGGTATCGAGATCAAGGACGGCATGCTCTACATCACCAATTCCGTTCCCGGCACCTCGGTACACTACACCACCGACGGCAGCGAGCCCACCGAGCAGTCGCCCATCTGGACGGCTCCCGTACCGGTAGAAGGCACCGACATCCGGGCTACGACCATCGGTTTCGGAAAAAAGAGCGTTACGCTCCAGTACCAGGGCGAATAGTGTCCCGGGGTGTTTCCTGAAAAGCATCCCCGCGACGAGAGTCGCGGGGATTTTTTTACCAACCATCCGAATGCCGGCAAATATTTTTTCTCGGGAAAATTTGCACGGGGAATATTTTCGCCGTACATTTGCCACCGTCTAACGACAGACAACCGGTCCCGTAGCTTAACTGAATAGAGCATCAGATTACGGCTCTGAAGGTTGAAGGTTTGAATCCTTCCGGGATCACTGAGAAAGCCTCCACAGATATGTGGGGGCTTTTTTAACATAGTTTACACCCGAATTTACACCCAAACATTAACATTCGCATACAGATTATTACTTGTTTATCAACACATTAAAGTTACAAAACTGAACCTAAACCGCCAAATTTCCCTTTCTTCTTTTCGGCCTATTTTTCACCTCCTTTTCAAAACACTTCATTTCCTCCTTAAAATTGAACACTTGTTTTTAACATAAAAACACTTTTCCAGTATATTAGGAAAAGGATTTAAGCAAAAAAACACGTGTAAATACTTTGACACTCCTTTTCCACCCTCAAAAAGAAAAGGAGCAAAGCTTTCCGTCCTCACTC
>ERZ856578.977-NODE-977-length-57103-cov-14.367306_pt1 | contig 57103 bp, 34 predicted proteins | sample MGYA00514384_ERZ856578 | MGnify/ENA primary metagenome ERZ856578 (study PRJEB29103, sample SAMN06111958) | human gut metagenome | biome: human gut; feature: ankylosing spondylitis patient; material: healthy_person | host: Homo sapiens | place: China:Hangzhou...
GGTTCCGCCCTGGCCAGCTGTGAAACTGATTAATCTAACCTATTAATTATTTGAGAAGTAAAAAAGGTTAGGCAAAATTTGTTGTAAAAGGTGTTAAGGGTGTAAATTGGTGTTGATCTCGTTAATACAGATCTGTGGCAGGACCGTGTCCGGAGAGGTCAACAACAAACTGTTGGCTCTCCCACACCCCTCCTTTCACGATCCTGCTACAGCTCTGTACATAGATCAAGGATTTTGTACGATCAGATTGTTCGTGTTGATCTCCTGTTCAGGAATTTGTAACGTCATAGATGCAACAGAATAGGTCATTGCCGGATTGTGATGAATCGTTGAGCCTTGACGATTAACCGGAAGATTCCAGCGACGGTTATTGTACCACTCTATTCCCACTTCACCCCACATCTCGATACGCCACTGAAGCTGAACCTGCTCCAGCGGAGACTTGCCAAGTGAGCCTGCATAGTCATCACACGTCATCACAGTTTTGCCTGACTTGGTGCGTGCTGCCAGTAATTTGTTCAGCGTGGTTTTCCAGTCTCCGCCGCTTTGGGCTTCGGCTTCGGCTTTCATCAGCAATACTTCGGATGTACGGATGAAACATACATCGGTCGCACCCGACCTCCACTGATCGGCTTCCAAGGAGCCGTAAGTACCGTTGATGCCGACCGTACTGGCCCACTTAAAGTTCAGGTAACTGGCCAGCATGGCCGGCTGTACCGATGACGGATCTTCGACATAGCTTTTGTAGTAGGTAGGACTGACAAAGGGTCCGTACTCCGTCGCGTCGAGGAAGTTGTCGCGTCGGAAATCGCGTGGATCGATCTGCTTGTACAGGCGATCGTCGATACGCATTTCGCCGTAGAAATTGAACCAGTTGACTTGGGCTCCGAAAGTGCCGTATTTGGTATTCTCCCAACCCAAAAGTACCTCCGGGTTTTTGTCAAGTTTCAACAACGCCAGATTCTCCGCACGGTATTCCGGAACGATTTTCCAATTGACGGGATTCGTTGCGGGGGTCTGCAGGTTACGAGCCACATAATCCTCTTCTGCGATCAGCGTCGGGTATTCTGCCAGTATATCGTTGCAGGCAGCGATCGTGGTCACATAATCACCCATGTTCAATGCTGCACGGGCCAGGATATACTTAGCTACGCCCATATCGATATCGCGCCAAGCATCTGCATCGCCCTTCGTATAACCGACACCTGCTTCTTCATACAGTGAAATGGCTGTTTTGGTCCACTTGATGATCGAATCATAAACCACCTTTACCGAAGAGCGGGCTACCAAAGGCTGCGAGTTGCTGAAATGCACATAGATAGGTACGCCTGGTTTGTCTTTTCCTCCTTGTAGGTACGAGTCCTGATAGTTTTCGATCAGGTAGTTGTAACCGAAAGCACGGATCAGCAGGGCGCGTCCCTTGTACTCCCGAAGCATTTTACTGGAATTTTTAGCCAGCAATTCATCGGTCAACAGGTCAGTTACTTTGTTGGCTGCGCCGATCATCGTGTAGCCTCGTTTCCAGTAGGGATAATTCATGCCAGAGGTATAATCACGGACTCCCAAACCTGCGTAAAAATTTCCGAGGTCACCCGTAGGAGGCTCTTTCCCGACTACTACATCGTTACCGGTAAAGTCTTTGCAGCAGAGCTGGCCGGCAAAGTTCGAGACATACTGATTGCCCCACTGATCATAACCGCCGCCGTTGATCTGACCCGGTAATGCGTCGGCCATGGCCCCCATAATGGTTACGATGGTTTTGTCGTCGGCTGTTTCCAGCAACTTCAGCACCTGCTCGTTGGTGATGCTGTTTGGGGGGGTGATATTCAATTTCTCGTAACACGACGTGGTTACGAGTCCCACTAATGAAAGTGCTATTAGATATTTTTTCATACTGTGTTTTTTTAGAAAGTTACGTTAACACCCAGGGACATTGTACGCATGTAGGGATACGTATATTGTCGCACTTCCACGCCGCCGACCAGCGACATGCGCGGATCCACGCCGCTTTGGGCGGAAATCATCCACATGTTGTCCAGCGAAACGTACGCGCGAATGCCGCCGATGCCGATTTTGTCCATCCACCGCTGCGGAAAGTTGTAGCCCAGCGTCAGGTTTTTCACACTCAGGTACGAAGCACTGAATACACCCATATTGGTGTACATCCAGCTACCGATTGTGGCGCCGTTCGTGTAGGTCGCGCCGTTGGGGTTTCCGTAAATCTGCATCGGGAAGTAGGCCTTGGTGTTTTCAGGCGTCCAAGTATTGCCGAACATATCGGACGAAAGGGCCCCGCCGATATTTTGCGTGAAATAGAATCCGTTGGCATAGGAGGCGCTTTCGAACAGACCGCCAATCTGGAAGGCGAACGTAGCGGCGAAGTCGAGGTTCTTGTAACGGAACGAAGTGCTGAAACCGCCCATGAAATCGGGAGTGGCATCCCCGTATTCGAACTTGTCGGCCAAAGTGTAATTGGTCGTGTTAACGATCCCTCCGTCAACAATCTCGCCTACGTGGTGCGATGCTGCCAGAGCATCTTTCTTTTTTTGGTATGCGGCTACCTTCGAGGGATCCTTTTTGTCCTCGTCGGAGAGGGTCGGCACACGCGATGCGAACAGCGGAAGACCTGTCTTCTGGTCCACACCGGCATAAGTGTAGAGATACATGTTGTAGTATGGCTTACCTATACCACGTAGGAAGGCGCTTGAATTAGCCGAAGTTGTAGTACCGGCAATGCCCCATGCATCCGCATCGGCCGTCCAGCAACCGTTCAATGCATCCGAACCGGTTCCGGGAGGCACTTTGGTCAGCACGGAACGGTAATGAGCTCCGTTCACGGCAAATGACCAGAGAATGTCCGGGGTTTTGATGATATCTACGCCCAACTCCAGCTCAAAACCGCGGGTGCGCATTTCGGCCGTGTTTTGTCCCAGTGTTTCCGTATTGGACATTGCGAAAGAGATCGGGGCGGCCCAGATCATATCGGTCGTATTGGTCTGATACCAATCGAGCGTACCATAGAAACGGTCCCACAGACGGAAGTCGAGACCCACGTCGACGGTCTTCTTCTTCTCCCAGGTCAGGTGCGGGTCATTGGACATCGCATTTTGCGAGATTTTCCAACCTTTCGGCTGTGATGGGCCGCTATTTGCCCAACCGTCAGCGCTGTAGCCCCAGGTTTGGTAGCCGGAGTAATCGCCGATACCGTTCTGGTTGCCGATCACACCGTAGTCGGCACGCAGTTTCAGGTCGGTCAGCCAGGTTGCGTCTGCGGCCCAAGGTTCGGCAGAGATACGCCAAGCGCCGCCCACGCTCCAGAATACGCCCCAACGGTCTTCCATATAGCGGAACTTCGAAGAACCGTCGGCACGGAGAGAGGCCGTCACATAGTATTTGTTGTCATAGATATAATTCACACGTCCGAAGTAACCTTCCAAGGCCCGTTTATTTTCATTACCACCGTTATCCCATCCGCCGCCGCCCTGGCTGCTGTTCAGCGCGATAAAGTTGGCGAATGCATCGAACCCGTCGATCAGGCCGAAAGAACTCTGGTAACTCAGTCGATAATCGGTGTTCCAGTTGAACTCATGGCCGATCAGTGCATCTATATGGTGCTTGCCGTAATCATGCGCCCAGTTCAGCAATTGTTGCGAGTTCAGGTTCGTCCAGTTGTTGTAATTGCGGTGGATTGCGCCTTTGACCCCTTTCGCAAGGCCCCAGTCCGGGTTCAGGTAGCGCCTCCGGTCTTCGAAGGTCTGGTCCATCGCCAAATTAGCCGTAAACGTAAAGTCTTTCAGGAATGTAGCTTCCAAATAACCTCGGGCAGTCAGGTCGTTGGAGGTCGTATTGTATTTATCGTGCTCCATCTGATAAGTCGGGTTGTTGTTCGCGATACGCGGCGAAACGGCCCCGAGAGGGGATCTCTGTTGCCCTGCAACGGTCAGCACGACTTTCTCTCCTGTTTTTTCATCGTACACAATATTGCCTTTATCGTCACGCTGGTAGTAGTTAGCTAAGTAATTCGACGGAGCCTCGAGATAACGGAAAATATTCTGTGCATCGGAACCGCTGCTTCGTCCCCATTTATTAGCCATCTGCTGCACGGAACGACGGCTGTAGGCCATGTTGATGCCAGCCTTCAGCCATTTGGTCACCTGCGTATTGATGTTGCTACGCACGTTGTAACGGTTGAATGATGAGCCGAGGATGTAAGAGGGATCCGACAGGTAACCGGCCGAAAGGTAATAATCGGTGTTCTCGGTTGCGCCGCTGACAGAAATGTTGTACTCTTGGCGGAACTTATTTTTTAGGAAGATATCGTCCCAATTGTCGGCGCCCAGGAACTGAGCATTGGGATTCAATTTACCATCGGTACCTACGAGATAAGCCCCGGTCATTGTAGAACTGGTTCCTGTGTTGGTGTACGTGGCTCCCGGCACATTGTAATGCATCCAGTTACCCAATCCATTCGTGCTTCCGTATTTGAATCCTGCCCCCCCGTTGTAATTGAAAAGGTGTTGACTGGCAAATAGCGCAGCCTCCTCGTGCTTCATGTTCGGATTACCTGCATTGGTCGTATAGGGCTGGTCGCTGCCGTAGCGAACCGAATTGTAAATCGACTGCCAGGCCCATTCGTACGATTGCGGGATATCCATCAGATCTGCCCGGTTATTAGTCGCTTGGTTGATACCCCAACGACCTTCAAAAGTGATTTTGGGTTTACCCTTTTGCCCTCTTTTGGTCGTTACCATCACAACGCCGTTGGCACCGCGCGAACCCCACAGGGCGGTAGAAGCGGCATCTTTCAAAACCGTGATCGATTCGACATCCTTCGGGTTTATCAAACTCAGCGCGTTAGAATTCGAATTAGGTACACCGTCGATTACGATCAGTGCATTCGCATTGTTCTGGCTCGCCGTACCAATACCGCGGACACGGATACCCATATCCAGGCCCGGCTGACCGTCGACTGCAGAAACCTGCAAACCCGGAATAGACCCTTCCAGAGCTTTGGATAGCGTCGAATTGGCCTGCGAACTGATCAGCTTCGAGTCGATCGAGCTGACTGAACCCGTCAGGTCTTTTTTCTTCACGGTACCGAAAGCCTGTACCACGACTTCGTCCAATGCCGTGGCATCGTCTTCGAGGGTGACGTTGACGGTAGAGCTACCACCCGCGGTAACCGTCACGGATTTCGTACCCAGGAAAGAGAATTTGATTTTGCTCCCTTGGTTGGCTTTGATGGTGTAGTCACCGTCTAGGCCCGTCGAAGTGCCTACAGTGGTACCCACCACTTCCACGCTGGCGCCGATGATCGGTTGCCCGTCACTGCCCTTCACCACGCCGGAGTAAGTCCGCTCCTGCGCCTGAACCAGCGTCATGCTTAACACTGCCATACACAGCGTTAAAAACAATCGTAGAGTTCCTTTCATAATTAATTGTTTAAGGTTAATAAAAAGGTATACGCCGATTAAACCGCTATGTAACAAGCTGTTATACAGTGTCTTGTGTGTTTTAATCGTTCGTTTGAAGCACGCCTTTTCGGCACGCCTAAATAGCGTATTTAAAGACCTAAAAACAATATTATTATATAGGTTAAAAAGTCTGGATTGTATTGTATTTAGACGCATTAAACAAACCGAAGGTTAGTAACTGGAAAAGCTACTAACCTTCGGCTTGAATCTTCCGGCTTTTGTCGGAGTGTCGTATTGCGGAGACACCCGGATGTATCAAACAAAAACCAGGGCGGAACTTGCGGTTCCGCCCTGGCCAGCTGTGAAACTGATTAATCTAACCTATTAATTATTTGAGAAGTAAAAAAGGTTAGGCAAAATTTGTTGTAAAAGGTGTTAAGGGTGTAAATTGGTGTTGATCTCGTTAATACAGATCTGTGGCAGGACCGTGTCCGGAGAGGTCAACAACAAACTGTTGGCTCTCCCACACCCCTCCTTTCACGATCCCGCTACAGTTCTGTAAACGGATCAAGGATTTTGCTGACAGTTCGGGTTCGATGAAATCTCCTCCGAAGGAATCTTCATGGTCATCTGTGAAACCGGATAGGTCATCGCAGGATTCCAGTGTACCGTAGAACCCTGGCGGTTCACCGGAATGTTCCAGCGGCGGTTGTTGAACCACTCGAGGCCGCCTTCACCCCACAGTTCGATGCGGGACTGGAGCTGCACCATCTGCAGAGCGCTCAATCCGCTCATGCCCTGATAGTTGTCGCAGGTCAGCGGAGTAGCTCCGGCTTTGGTACGGGCGTTCAGCAACGTGTTCAGCGTGTTTTTCGCCCCTCCTTCATCTCCGGTACGGGCTTGGATTTCAGCCTTCATCAGATAAATCTCGGACAAACGGATAAAAGCGTAGTCAACACGGTTGCGTACGGTTACATTCGAGTTGCCGACTTCTCCGCCGAGACCTACGTTATTGGTGAATTTCGAGGTCCAGTAGGTCGGGACATTACTTTGCCCCCCATCGATAAACGAACTGGCCCCTGCATAATAGATCGTCGGGAAGTCGGCCGGAATCTGCGGATGGAAGTTATCCTTGCGGTAGTCGTTCGGATCGATCTTGTTGTAGAGCCGGTCATCGATACGGTACGAACCACCCCATGTATTGGCATAGGCAACGATCTGTCCGCCGCCGCCGTACTGCCAACCGAAGCCGTAAAGCGCTTCAGGGTTCAGCTCGAAGTTCATGAAGCCGCTGGTCTTGGCTTCCCAGACAGGATAGTCGGCCCCATCAATCGTGGTAACACCGGACTGCTTTTGTACATATTGCTCTTCGGTCATCAGAGAGGCTCCTGCACCCAACATCCTGTCGCAGGCGGCCGATGCTGCTGCGAAGTAGGTGCTTGCGTTCGCCCCTTCGGCTTCGACGGCCAGCAGCGCGGCACGGGCGATCACGTAGTTGGTCAGGCCGCGGGTCAGGTCGCTTTCTTTCGTCGCTTTGAAACCGATTCCTGCGGCTTCGAAGAGTGCATCCGCGCGGGTAGCCCACCGGATTACCGAGTCAAGGGTCTCTTTGGCCGAAGCACGGGCCACTGCCGGCTGACCGATATCGTATTTCGTATAGATCGGCATACCCAGGCTGTTGGTTCCGAAGGTTTCCTGGGCATAGAGATAACCGAATGCACGGACGATATAGACCTGTCCCAAATACTGTTTCAGTAGGTTGCTCGGGTTTTCCGCGATCAGTTCTTCGTTGATCATGGTGGCCGCTTTGTTGGCGGTCGTGGTCATTCTGAAAGCCCGGTGCCACCAGCTTGGGTTATTGGCATTGGTTTCACTGGTAATATTCTCGCCGTTGTAATAGTCGTCACCGGGATTTTGCCAGTTACCCTCTACGATATCGTTACCGCAACTGAGGCGGGCGATGAGCTGGCCGCTCCAGGTTCCGTCGAGGTTGCCGGAGTAGCGGAAATTGTATCCGCTGCCGTACATCTCGGGTTTCAGCGTGTTGGCGATCGCCCCCAGGATAGTCTGGACGGTCTTATCATCCGCCGTTTTCAGCAACTCCTGCACCTGTTCGTTGGTGATGGCGTTGGGGGGGGCGATATTCAGTTTTTCGTAACACGATGTGGTCGCAAGGGCCAACACGGAAAGTGCTATCAAGTATTTTTTCATAATTTGTAAAATTTAGAAGGTTACGTTAACACCCAGTGAGCAGGAACGCATCATCGGATAAACCATCGGTCCGATGTCGAAACCGCCGGTGATCGAGTTGCGCGGATCGATACCGTTTTTGCAGAACAGCCACATGTTGTCCAGCGAAACGTACGCGCGGATACCGCCGATACCGATCTTGTCCATCCACTTTTGCGGGAAACTGTATCCCACGGTGATGTTCTTTACACTCAGGTAAGAAGCACTGTACATAGCCAAATCTGAATACGTATTACCGGTACCTACGCGGATACCGCCCAAATAATCGGCGCTACCGTTAGCCGGATATGACATCATCATCGGGAATTTGGCGTTGGTGTTCTCTGCATTGAACGTATTACCGAGCAGTTCAACAGACATGGTGTTAGAACCGAGGTTTCCAGAATTATAGAGATAGTTGCCGTACAATTGACTGAAGAACTTGCCTCCGATCTGGAAAGCGAACTGGGCCGAGAAGTCGAGGTCTTTCCAGCGGAACGAAGTGCTGAAACCGCCTATCAGGTCGGGAGTGGCATCACCCTGGTCGAACATATAAGCCTCCGAATAGTCGGTCGTAGCAACGACCTCACCCACTTTGGCGTTGGGGAATTTGCTTTGGTTCGACTCGGTCACCAGCGCGCCGAACAGCGGCAGACCGGTCGTTTTGTCCACGCCCATATATTTGGCGGAGATTACATTGTAATAGTCTCCACCGATCCAGCGGCGGTAAGCGGCCGAAGAGCCCGAACCGGTACCGCCGGTAGCGTTCCATGCATCGGCGGTAGCATACCACCATTTTTTCGAGTGCAGCGCGTCCTCCTGGTTGATCATCGACTCGGGAGCCTTCATCATCTTGACTTTGTAGTGCGCCCCGTTTACAGCGAACGACCAGAGGATGTCCGGAGTTTTGATGATGTCTACGCCCAGGTCGAATTCGAAACCGCGGGTACGGAGTTCACCGACGTTTTGCAGCAGCGAGGTCTGTCCCGACATGGCATACGAGATCGGAGCGTCCATCAGCATATCGGTCGTGTTGGTCTGGTACCAGTCCAACGTACCGTAGAAGCGGTCCCATAGGCGGAAGTCGAGTCCGACATCGACCGTTTTCCTCTTCTCCCAGGTCAGGGCCGTGTTGGGGGCAGCGCCTTGGGTCAGTTTCCAGCCTTTCGGAGCGTAAGAGCCCGGAGTGGTGTAACCCGTCGCACCGTAAGACCACGTCTGGTATCCGCCGTATCGTCCGATACCGCTCTGGTTACCGATCACGCCGTAGTCGGCGCGGATCTTCAGGTCGGTCAGCCAGCTGGAAGCGCTCTGCATCCAGTTTTCGGCCGAGATGCGCCATGCGCCGCCGACACTCCAGAAGACACCCCAGCGTTTGTCCATCTCTTTGAACTTCGAGGAACCGTCGGTACGGATCGAAGCGGTCAGGTAGTATTTGTTGTCGTAGATGTAGTTGGCGCGACCGAAGTAACCTTCCAGTGCCTCCTGATCCTCACCGCCGCCGACGCCGGAGAAGGTACCGCCGTTGTTCAGGTAGATGAAGTTGGCAAACGTGTCGAAGCCGTCGATCAGGGACAAAGAACTCTTGTAGTTCAATTCCTGGTAATTCATCCAGTCGAATTCGTGACCGGCCAGCACATCGATGTGATGCTTGCCGTAGTCGTGCGCCCAGGTCAGGGTTTGCTGCGCATTTATCGTATTGTTCTGCTTGTAGTTACGCCCCATCATGCCCTGTTCGGAGCCTGCAGATTCGCCGTATTTCTTGGGCAGGTAGATGTAACGCATGCCGTAGGTTTGATCGAAAGACATACGGGCATTGAAGGTGAAGTCCTTGAGGAATTTGGCTTCCACGTAACCGATCGTCGAGATGTCGTTCTGGATATATTCCGTTTTGGAGTTATCCATCTGGTACTGCAGGTCGTAGCCGACTGTCCGGCTAGAGCCCGTATACTTCGGAGCAACAACGCCCACCGGAGAGTACTGCTGATCCAGGTAGCGAACGACTATTTTGTCTCCGTTCGTATCGTACATGAGGTTTCCGTCTTCGTCGCGCTGGTAGATCGACGCCATCGGGTTATACCTATTGACCCAAGAAAATACGTTCTGCGGCATAGCACCCGGGTTGCGGGAGCTGTAACGGCCGTTCTGCAGCTGGGTCGACCGGCGGCTGTAAGACATGTTCAGTCCGGCTTTCAGCCATTTGGTCACCTGGGTATTGATATTTGAGCGGACATTGTAACGTTCAAAGTGAGAGTTAGCGATGTAAGAGGGGTCCGACATATAACCGGCCGAAAGGAAGTAGTCGGTTTTGTCGGTGGCGCCGCTGGCGGTCACCGTGTACTCCTGGCGGAATCTCCGTTTATAGGCGAGATCGCGCCAGTCGTCGACATCCCATAGTTTCCTTGCATTGGTATTGATCTTACCGGTGGCCGGATCGATCAGGTAGGCGTCCATCATGGTTGCCGAACGGTTGTCTCCCGTACCGGTCGACACGTAGTTTGCCCCCGGTACATCATAATACATCCAGTTGTACAATCTGTTCTTTGCGGTAAAAGCCGTAGTGCTGCCTGTATAGTTGAACAGGTGCTGGCTGGCGAACAGGGCCGCATCTTCATGGCTCATGTTCGGATTGCTGAAGTTGGTCGTATACAACTCCTTGCTGCCGTAACGCACCGAGTTGTAGATGCTCTCCCACATCATTTCGTAGTTATCTTCAACGCCGCGAACCAACTTGGGCTGGTTATCAGCAATCATGTTGATACCCCATTTGCCTTCGAAGGTGATCTTCGCTTTGCCCTGCTGGCCGCGTTTGGTGGTTACCATAATCACACCGTTGGCACCGCGCGAACCCCACAGGGCGGTCGAAGCGGCATCCTTCAGAACGGTGATCGATTCCACGTCTTTCGGGTTCATCGTCGAGAGGACGTTCTTGCCATATCCGTAAGTATTAGCATAAGGTACACCGTCCACAACGATCAAAGCGTTCGCATTGCTCTGGCTGGCGGAACCGATACCGCGGACGCGGATACCCATATCCAGACCCGGCTGGCCGTCCACAGAAGAGACCTGGATACCCGGGATCGCACCCTCCAATGCATTGGACAGCGTCGAGTTGGATTGTGAACTGATCAGTTTCGCATCGATTGAACTGACGGCACCGGTCAGGTCTTTTTTCTTCGCAGTACCGAAAGCCTGAACCACGACTTCATCCAATGCCGTGGCATCGTCTTCGAGAGTTACATTAATGGTCGTGCTACCCCCGGCGGTAACCGTAACGGACTTCGTACCCAGGAAAGAGAATTTGATCTTGCTCCCCTGTTTGGCTTTGATGGTGTAGTCACCGTCAAGGCCCGTCGAAGTACCTACGGTGGTACCCACCACTTCCACGCTGGCGCCGATGATCGGTTGCCCGTCACTGCCCTTCACCACGCCGGAGTAAGTCCGCTCCTGCGCCTGAACCAGCGTCATGCTTAACACTGCCATACACAGCGTTAAAAACAATCGTAGAGTTCCTTTCATAATTAATTGTTTAAGGTTAATAAAAAGGTATACGCCGATTAAACCGCTATGTAACAAGCTGTTATACAGTGTCTTGTGTGTTTTAATCGTTCGTTTGAAGCACGCCTTTTTGATGTGCCCAAACAGCGTATTTATTAGCCTATAAACAATATTATGAAGTATTTTAAAAAGCCAGAATAATAATTTATTTGGGCATACTGAAAAGCCGGAGGGTAGTGGCAATTGCTGCCACTACCCTCCGGCTTGGATTTTCCGGCTTTTGTCGGAGTGTCGTATTGTGGAGACACCCGGATGTATCAAACAAAAACCAGGGCGGAACTTGCGGTTCCGCCCTGGCCAGCTGTGAGACTGATTAATCTAACCTATTAATTATTTGAGAAGTAAAAAAGGTTAGGCAAAATGAAAGTAGAATGAAAGTTGTTAAATTATTTAAGTTTGTTGATGTGTTAAGGTTGGTTGACTTTAAGCAGAATTGCGACAGAACTGGGTTCGACAAATGAATAATGATATGCTCTCCTCTGCTCTTTCTCGTTCCCAATTCTGTCGCAGACCTTAAAACTTACGATTTGTTGACGCGTTGATTGATTTTAAAGGTCAACTTATTAGTTATCCTGTACAATCAGATCATTATAATTCGTCGATTCTTCCGGAATCTGCAAAGCCATATTTGGAACGGTCAGGGTCGTGGCTTTAATCCAGTGTACATTGGATCCGTTACGATCTACTGGCTTATTCCAACGTTTGTTGTTGTAATATTCCAGACCGTTTTCACCCCACATTTCGATGCGGGTCTGAAGTTGAACCATTTCCAATGCAGACAGGCCTTTCATTTCCGTGTAGGAATCGCAGGTTAATGGCGTGGCTCCTTCTTTGGTACGAGCTGCCAATAGGATATTCAACGTAGCTTTTGCATCCCCTGTGCCGCTCTGCGCTTCCGCTTCCGCTTTCATGAGGTAAACCTCCGAAAGACGCATCAGAATAACGTCTGTAAAAAATGAGGTCGCTTTCGCCTGAGACGGATCGGTCCCGCCGCCTGTTCCCACGGTGCAGGCGAACTTCAGGTTCGAGTACGGAAGGATTTTGGTAGAAGTTCCGTTAGCATATTCATAATCTGTATCAGGTAAACCGGTTACCCAGAAATTCTGTTTGCGGTAGTCATTCTCGTTGATCTTGTCATAGAGGCGATCGTCGATACGGGCATAATTGCCGCCCGAACCGCCGCTGCAACATCCGTAAGTATTGAAAAAATAAACCAGGTAAGCTTTGTCTTTGGTCTGGGCAAGAGGCCATCCTAAAATACATTCGGGATTCTGTGCCAGTGACAGAAAACCTGAATTAACGGCATAGTATTGGGCTTTCCCTGTCGCATCCGGAATATTCTGGGCCACATACTGTCCCTGCGACATAAATTGAGCCCCATATACGGCGATGATCTGGTCGCACGCATGAATAGCCGTACTCCACTGGCCTGTAGCCAGCGCTACTTTAGCTTTCAGGAAGTAGGCTACACCGGCATCGAGATCGTCTTTAGCCTCGGTAAAACCGTTCGACCCGTCGGCCGTGAACCCGGCAATCGCTTTGTCCAGATCTTTGTTGATCGAATCGTAGCAGTTTTGCAGAGAAGCACGAGCCTGATAGGGCTGAGCAGGATTGTAGTAAGAATAGTACGGAACGCCGAGTTTGTCTTTGCCTCCAGCCATATATGCTTGCTGATAGTTATCCACCAACCAGTTATAGGCATAAGCCCGGATTAGATAAGCCCAAGCTTGGTACTTCTTCATCGTCGCATTGTTACCTACTGTCTTGTCATCAACGACATTGAGCACTTTGTTGGCATCAGTTACCCAAACCCAACCTTGTTCCCAGTAAGGATAGTTTCTGGTTGAATTGGCAGTTCGGAAATCCGTCAAAGCATACTCGTCGCGGCCAAACCCGCTTGCGGTCGCTTGTTGTCCGAACACGACATCATTACCTTCGAAGCTACGCATGGGCAACATTCCGAAATACGAGCCATAACGATATTCCAAAGCTCCACCCTTGGAATTGTTTTTGAGTATCTCTGTAGGCAGTCCGCCAGCGACTCCGCCCAAAATGACTTCGATCGTTTCATCATCCGCGGTGGCAAGTAACTCCTTTACCTGTTCGTCGGTGATGGCGTTGGGAGGAGCAATATTCAGCTTTTCGTAGCATGAAGAGGTGACTAACCCCACCAATGAAAGTGCTATTAAGTATTTTTTCATAATTGTGTTGTTTTAGAAAGTTACGTTAACACCCAGCGAGCAGGTCTTCATGTAAGGATAAGTTCCTCGACCGACAGCCCAACCTCCGGTGATATCCATACGCGGGTCAATGCCGGACTGACTGGTAATCAGCCACATGTTGTCGAGCGATGCGTAGACGCGGATGCCGCCGATGCCGATCTTGTCCATCCACCGTTGCGGGAAATTATAGCCTACCGTAATGTTCTTGACGCTCAAGTATGAGGCATTGAACAACGACATATCGGTATATTGCCATGAGCTACCCCATGCGATACCGCTGGCAGGCCAGCTGGCACCGTTCGGATTGGCATAAATCTGCATCGGGAATTTGGCGCCCGTATTCGTGTAGGTGGCATTGGCATTGGCACCGGCCGGCGACCAAGTGTTATTCTTCATATCTGCCGAAACGGGTTTACCTATCTTTTGGTTATTATACCAGCCATCATAACCGTAATCGGCACTGAAGAATTTACCTCCGATCTGGAATGCAAATGTTGCGGCAATATCGAAGTTTTTGTAAGTAAAGCTAGTACTGAAGCCGCCGATAAAGTCAGGAGTAGCATCGCCCAGTTCGACCCGGTCGGCAATCGAGTAGTTGGTCGTTCCAACCAAATCACCCTCTTTAGCGGAGCCGAAAGTCCCGGCAGTCGCTTCTGCTGCAGTTACGTAATGCGAATAAAGGGGCAAACCCGTTGTTTGGTCAACACCCATGTATCTTACCTGATAAATGTTGTAGTAGGGTTTGCCTTCCCCGCGCAAATAAATGATACCGGCACCACCGCCCACGCCGGACATGCTCCATGCGTCCGAAGTTGCAGTCCAACAGTTATTCAGTTTCGGATCGCCTACGCCTTCAGGGGTATTGGCCATCGTGCTTTTATAATGTCCGCCATTTACGGAGAACGACCAAAGGATATCCGGAGTCTTGATGATATCCACGCCCAAATCGAACTCAATACCCCATGTTTTCATTTTAGCGGAGTTTGCAGCGATCGTGGTCTGTCCTTTTTCGATAGACATCGGAACATTCCACAGCATGTCATCGGTCATGCTGCGATACCAGTCGATCGTACCGTAGAAACGGTCCCACAGACGGAAATCCAGACCTACATCCCATGTCTTTTTCGTCTCCCAGGTCAGCGATGAGTTGGCCATGGCATTCTGAGTCAGTTTCCAACCCGAAGGCATCGACGCACCTGAATTCAGCCAGCCTGTTGCAGCGTATCCCCATGTCGTATAGCCGGCATAATTTCCAATGCCGCTCTGGTTACCGGTAGTGCCATAATCAGCACGTAATTTCAGGTCGGTCAGCCAGGATGCATCTTTGATCCATTCTTCATTCGAGATACGCCAGGCACCTCCCAATGACCAGAACCATCCCCAACGGTCCGATACGTTTTTGAATTTCGAAGACCCGTCGGTACGGACACTGGCGCTTATAAAATAGCGGCTATCATAGTTGTAATTTGCACGCAGGAAATAACCCTCCAGAGCGATCTGGTCCTCACCGCCACCGTTGCTACCCAGTGAAGCCTGGGCCGCAGCCGAAGTATTCAATGCGATGAAGTTGGCGAATGTATTGAAGTTAGGAATCAAACTCATTGAACTTACATAGTTCAATGAAGAGCTGCGGGTCCAGTTAAATTCATGACCGAGCAAGGCATCTACATGATGTTTCCCGTAATCATGACTCCAGTTCAAAGTCTGGAGAGCGTTGATATTCATGTAATCCCAGTAGTTGCGGGCGAAACCTCCGCCAGATGTGCGGTAACGCCCCGTCTCTTTGTTGAAATAGCGAGATTTCATCATATAAGTCTCGTCAACAGCCAAAGAGGTGCGGAAAGTGAAATCTTTCAAGAATTTGGCCTCCAGATAACCGTTCATGTTAATATCGTTGTAAATGCTCTCGTTGATATTATCATGAGCGATTTTAATCGGGTCGTACTGGTTGGCCATCGGCGGAGCCGTTTGACCCAGCGGAGAATATACCACTCCGGTACGGTCGTTGACCAGCTTATTTCCGGCATCATCGCGCAATACCTCGCCGTTTTCATTGTATCGCCAAATGGGAGCCAGCATATTGTCATCGTTGAACCAGATAAAAATATTCTCGTTCGTATCACCCGGGTTGCGTCCCCAACGGGTACCCGGCGACTGCATTGCGCGGCGGCTGTACGACATGTTGATACCGGCTCTCAACCATTTTGTGACCTGCGTGTTGATATTACTACGAATATTGTAGCGGTTAAATTTTGATCCCATGATGTACGAGGGATCTTCGAGGTAACCGCCTGAAATGTAATAATCCGTTTTATCGGTTGCACCGCTGACCGAGATGTTGTACTCCTGACGGAATTTATTTTGCAGAAAGTAGTCACGCCAATTGTCATAATAAAGCAATTGAGCGTTCGGGTTCAGTTTACCGTCTGTACCTACCAGGAACGTATTATTCATTGTAGAGCTTGCCGCTGTGCCCGTACCCGTGGTAGTCAGATTACCGGCATCGGTCAATCCTGGCACTTTGTACAACAGATAGTTGCCCAAATCGTTCTTACTGCTGAAATCCGTAGTGCTTCCCGTATAGTTGAACAGGTGCTGGCTGGCGAACTTGGCCGCTTCTTCGTGCGACATATTCGGATTCTGCACATTAGTTGTGTACAGGTCGTTGCTAGCATAACGGGCGGAGTTGTAAATTGAGCGCCAAGCCCACTCATAGATACTCTGCGGATCATCAATCAAATCGGGGTATCCCGACTGCCCGCACATGTTAATGCCCCATTTGCCTTCAAATGTGATTTTAGCTTTACCCTGCTGACCTTTTTTAGTGGTTACGACCACGACGCCATTGGCACCACGCGAACCGTATAGAGAGGTCGATGCCGCATCTTTTAAGACTGATATCGATTCCACATCTTTCGGGTTGATCGTCGAAAGGATATTTTTGTTTTGGTCGCTGTAGGGTACACCGTCGACTACAATCAACGGATTCGAGTTATTCTGGTTGGCAGTACCGATACCGCGGATACGGATAGCCATATCCTGCCCCGGCTGACCATCTACAGAAGATACCTGAATACCAGGGATTGAGCCTTCAAGTGCTTTAGACAACGTTGAATTGGCTTGTGAACTGATAAGTTTCGAATCAATGGAACTAATCGAACCGGTTAGATCCTTTTTCTTCGCAGTTCCGTACGCAACAACAACTACATCTTCAAGAGATTGTGCGTCATCTTCCAATGTGACGTTAATAGTCGTGCTGGCTCCCGCGGTAGCCGTCACGGATTTCGTACCCAGGAAAGAGAATTTGATTTTGCTTCCCTGTTTGGCTTTGATGGTGTAGTCACCGTCTAGGCCCGTCGAAGTGCCTACCGTGGTACCCACCACTTCCACGCTGGCGCCGATGATCGGTTGCCCGTCACTGCCCTTCACCACGCCGGAGTAAGTCCGCTCCTGCGCCTGAACCAGCGTCATGCTTAACACTGCCATACACAGCGTTAAAAACAATCGTAGAGTTCCTTTCATAATTAATTGTTTAAGGTTAATAAAAAGGTATACGCCGAGAAACTGCATGACGAACAGCCTTGTAAAGACCGTTTTAGCAGTTTTAATCGTTCGTTTAAAACGGGCTGTTTTTGGCGTGACTAAAAGTGTTATTATTCGGATTTAAAATGCTATTTTTAAAAAAGGTTTTTATGGCCGATCCCATCTCTTTCGGAATCTATTTTTGATACTGAAGGATGATGGCTATTTCCGGTTCGGCCGGATGGTTTGGAGGGTGTTTTTTGGAGCGGGTAGGGAGGTGGTTTCAGGAATTGGTGTATCTTTGTCTGCAAAACCTGAAATTGACAGTGATGATGCGATTGTTGACTTTTTTTCTCTGCTGCTGGATCAGCAGTAGCGTTTGGGCGGCCGACCGGGTGGTATGTGTAACCCGTGACCGGGCCGAGGCACCTCAAGGCGCCGTAATTGCCTCTACGTTGCAAAAGGGAATTGTGTTGGCCGGGAAGTACAAGCAGAAAGGCGACGATGTAACGTTGCTTGTGGCTGGAGGTACTTATCGGCTTGACAAAACGCTGGAGATGACAGCCAGGGAGTTGGGGTTGACCGCCGGCAGTTTGGTTGTGCGTCCGTTGGACGGCGCGAAAGTGATTTTTTACGGAGGGGTGGAGATTCCTGTGCAATATATCGAACAGGCTCCCGCTTCGGAAAGCCGCATCCGTCCCGAGATGCGTGGTAAAATCGTCAAAGTGGATCTGCGCAAGGCGGGAATCACTGCGCTCGGCGAGTTGCGGAATTCCGGTTTTTCGCGCCCGGCAGTCCCGGCGTGGACCGAAGTGTTTGTGAACGATCAGGTCCAGAAACTTTCCCGATGGCCCAACGATACGATGGCCCTGATGGGGGAAGTCGTTGAGACCGGCTCGATCCCGCGTAACGGTGAAATGGATAATAGGGGCGGTACATTCCGGTATTTCGGCGACCGGCCTTCGCAATGGAAGAGCGGGGATCCGAAATGGATTGCGGGTTATTTCGCATGGGGCTATGCCGACGACATGGTGCGTATAGCCCAGATCGATACGACCGATAAGACCATTAAACTCGACGAAGCGGTGATGTACGGCCTGATCTCCGGCGCCGATTACAATCGCTGGTATGTAGTGAACCTGCTCGAAGAGGTGGATGTGCCGGGCGAGTATTACATCGACTATCCGAACATGACTCTTTGGTTGTATCCGTCCGAGAAGATCGAAAAATTGTCGTTGTCGCTGCTGGCCGAACCGATGCTGGCGTTGGAAGGGGTGAAAAATGTCGAGGTGCAGCATATCGACTTCGAGTGCTCGCGGGGCATGGGTGTCTATATGGAGCGTACCGAGAATGTCATATTGCGCGGTTGCCGTTTCCATAATCTCGGTGCGACAGCCGTTTGTATCGGCAAAGGGGTCAAACCTTACGACCAGTATGCCCATACCGGCGAGACGAACATTCCGGTTTCACGGATGATCGGCAACCTGGCCCAATATATTTATAAGAATCCGGTATTCGACCGGGAGGCAGGCCGTAACAATGGCATCGTGGATTGTGTGATCGAAGAGGTCGGTGCAGGCGGCATCAACATGGGCGGCGGTAACCGGATTACACTGGAACCCGGGGGCAATTACGTGCAGAACTGTCGGATTTCACGCTACAACCGCGTTGAAAAATCATACCGTCCGGCAATCCAGTTGACAGGTGCGGGCAATCGGGTGTCGAATTGTGAAATTTTCGATGCGCCGTCGTCGGCTATCCTCATCCAGGGTAATGACCACCTGGTCGAATATTGCGATATCCATAACGTCTGCAACGAGATCGATGACCTCGGGGCGGTGTATTACGGCCGTGACCAAAGTGAGCAGGGCAACAAGTTGATGTTTAACTATGTGCATGACCTGAGTGCCAAACACCGCGTGACCGGGTTCTACCATGACGATGGGGCGTGCGGGATGTATGTCTACGGGAATATCCTTTACAAAGCCGGTTTACAGCCGGTATTATTGGGGGGAGGCTCGGACAACCATTATAAAAATAATATCTTTATTGGTACGCCTTACGGCCTCTATGTCGATAACCGTCTGGAGAACTGGGCGAAAGGGACGATTGATATTATCAAGGAGCGGCTGGAGATGGTTAACTACGAGAGCGGTCCGTTCAAAGAAAAGTATCCGTGGGCAGCGAACTATGTCAGCGAAGGGATTGCCACTCCGAAGCGCAACGTAGCGGAGCGCAACCTTTTCTACGATATTTCGAAACTGCTGATTTGTCCCGGCGAACGGCCCTACGAGCGTGCGTACATGGAGATGTACGACAACTGGATTACCTGGAGCGGCAAGGGTTTCGACGAACCCGGATTCGTGGATGAAAAAAACGGAAACTGGAACCTGAAGCCCGATGCGGCCATCTTCAAATATATTCCCGGTTTCGAGGCGATTCCGGTCGACAAGATCGGATGTACGTTGCCCAAATAGAACGATGGAGTAGCGAGGGGACTTGAAGGGGCGCGCGGACAATTTTCGTGCGCCTCTTTCGGCAGGGGATGCCGTTACCCGGATGCTGCGCGGTTGATGGTGTTGAATTCCTAAACTTTAAATAACTAACTGGAAACGATGAAGAAAAAACTATGGACCTGGGCGGCCGCCGTCCTGATGCTTCCGCTGGTTGTGGACGGTTCCACGAATCATTCTGTGAATTATGCCGGAGAGGCAGCCGGAAATATCGCCGGAAACGGCGTCAGTCGTGCAGCTGGCAAACGTACCGCCGGTCCGGTATCCGTTCAGCCCGATTATCTGGAAATCTGCCGGGGAATCTTACAGCAGAAGCTGGAGCATCCCTACCTGGTCTTTACCAACGAGAGCAAGAAAGAGATTCTCGAACGGGTCAGGACCGATCCGTTCGCTGCCGAAGTGATGGCGTTGCTCAAGCATTACGGGGAGCGTTCTATGCTGACGACCGTCGAGCCGGAGCTGACGATCAACGATCCGGCGGCGCGTTACACCGAGACCAATCCCTACCTCGATTACCAGATGTTCTACCTGAACGGAGCCTACAACCTCGCATTCCTGTACCAGATGACCGGGGAGCAGGCGTATGCCGACCGGGCGTTCTATTTCGTCAACAAGCTTTGCGCGATGGATACCTGGGTACAGAGCGCACACTATTTCGAAATCATCTATCCGAGGGTGTGGCCTTACGGGGTCCCCGACGATCAGGTATCGTTCTCTTACGATATTTCCGTAGCCGACTGCGCCTATGTCGTGGGCCTGGTTTACGACTGGCTCTACCCGGCGCTCGCCAAACCGCAGCGTGACCGTATCCGCGGTGCCCTGCTCGAAAAGGCGATCACGCGCGTCAGGGGGAACTACGAGTACCAGTGGTGGGCGACGGCCTATAAATGCAACTGGTCGGGGATCTGTCATTCGGGTGTGGGTATGGCGGCCCTGGCGCTGCTGACCGAAGAGCCGCGCCTGATCGATGTACTGGCCCGCAGTTGCGAAGGGGTCGCCGGGATGTTTGCGCATCTGGGTGCCGACAACGGCTGGGGCGAGGGCCGTGGGTATGCCGGGTACGGATTGGGGCAGTCGATCTATTTCATGGATGCGATTAAAAAGGTGTCGGGCGGGAAGATCGACCTGTTCGACACCGAAGGATTGAAGCATCCGGCCGATTTCGCGCTGTTCGGACTGACCGGCAGTTTCAACGATGGCGAGGCGGCCGGCCCGATCGGAACGTCGTACCATTATAATAAATTGGTAGAAGAGTCGCAGGATCCGACCGCGATGTACTACCTCGAGACCTATCTGAACGGAGATCACCGCGCTAAAAATATGTGGGAACTGATCTGGCCGCGTCCTACCGATATCCCTGCCGTGAAGCCCGGCGAGGCTTCGAAATATTTTCCCAGCATCGACTGGGCTTTTATGCGCCGCGATTTTTCGGACAGCTGTATGCAGGTGGCGGCGAAATGTGCTCTGGCCGACGACCCGCACCATGGACACCTCGATGCCGGGTCCGTCAACCTGACCTGGATGGGAGACACGTTCGTCGGCGAAGTGCCCCAGCGCTACTACGACCAATATTTTTTCAACGAAATGCGCTGGGATTACCTCTATGTCAAGAGCTCGGGGCACAATACGGTAATTGTCGACGGCGAGGAGCAGGTTTCGGGCAAGCATAAGGACCAACCCTGGCAGCCCGGCGTGGGCGGCCGGATCGAGAAGTTCGTCACCGGACCCGCATTCGACTATGTGGTGATGGATGCGACGAAGGCCTATCCGGGTGAGAAACTCAAATCGTGGAAGCGTACCGTGATCCTCGACAAACAGACCGACGCGGTGTTGGTGCTCGACCGGGTGGGATGTGCCAAAGGGGCGAAGATCGAGGTGCTGTTTCATCCGCTGGTCGATGCAACCGTTCACGACGGGGAATCGGTTACGCTGACCGGGAAGCATGCGTCCGTCGACATGCAGACGCTTAGCGAAGCCCCTTACCGGACGACGCTCGAGAAGCAGATGAGCTTCCGTATCGTGAAGAACGATCCGGTTCAGTATCATCCCTGTCTGTACACGACGCTAACGGCTCCCTCGGAGATGAATGTGATCGGGACGGTCTTTTATCCGTCGGCCCGGAAAGCTGCGGGGGCCGTCTATACCCTGGAGCGCAGCGGCAAGGTACCGGTGATCGCCTGCACGGCCGGAGGGGTTACTACGCGTTATGCGGTTGCGGAAGACGGCGTGACCCGTTTATAAAAGAAGACTCCGCGCAAAAGTAAAAGCCGACCCGTAAGGGCCGGCTTTTTGGGGAGGAAATATCGGATGAAACGATTATTTCGAAGCCTCTACAGATGCCTTTCTGAAATCCTTCATCAGCTTGCTCAACTCCAGAGCGGCCTTGCGTGCGCGGGTACCTGCGGCTTTGTTATTTTTTTCTACCTGGGCTTTAGCATTTTCAGTAAACAGGGCGATCTGCTCGTTGATCTGTTCGATTAATTTCTGCATGGTATTAAGTATTAAGGATTAATAATTCTGGGCTAAAAGTACGTCGCTTTAGCTGAATCTCCAAATTAATTAGCTTTTTTTTACGCTAAGACACGCATTTTATCTGCTTCTGGAGCTTATTGAGCCGGATAGTATACTTCGTTTTTTGTCATTTCGGGATGCCGGCATAATAGCGGAATTTTTACGCTAAGTACCGCGTCGGGAGATCCCGCCCCGGGTCGTAGGATGCGGCGGAATGCCCGGTTCAGAGTCCGCCCCCGCTGTGACGGCCGAACAGCTCGTGAGCCGATACGGCCAACGTACTGACGCTGATACGGCAGGAAGGGCATGCGTGTAGGATGGTTTCCGCGCACGAGATCAGCGTAGCGCCCGTCGTCAGCACATCGTCGACCAGCAGGATGTGGCGTCCGTCCAACGCTTCGGGGTGCCTGACGGAAAAGATGTTTTTTACGTTATCCCAACGTTCGTCGCGTACGCGGGTCGAAGCTTGCGAACGGTTGTGGCGGCTGCGTACCACATTTCCCGTGCAGAGCGGTTTGCCCAATCCGCATGCGATTCCCTCGGCGAGGTATTCCGCTTGGTTGTAGCCGCGCCTCAGCCGCCGCATGGAGTGCAACGGTACGGGAACAACCGCATCCACGCTGTCGTACAGGCCGCTTTCATGCAATGCGTCGCCCATGAGCGAACCCAATTTCCGGCTGATTTTCCATTGGCCCCGGTACTTGAACGAGTGGATCATGTCGCGGTAACGGCTGTGGGAGACGAAGAAAAGCCACGAAGAGGCTTCGGCGACGGGAAGCAGGCCGCCGAACTTGCGGTATACGGGATTGTCGTGCACGCCGCAATAGCCCGTCAGCGGCATGTCCCACCGGCAGTGCGGACAAAGCAGGTACGACCCGTCGGGCAGTACGTTGCCGCAGGCGGCACACCGTTCGGGAAAGAACAGCCGGAAAATTTCAGTGAAGTAACCGGGCACGGTAGGATAAGGTTGTTTGGATTGCCGGATATAATAATAAGAATAACGATGCACTCCACCCGTTCTGCGAAGAGAATTTTACTTTCAAAGTTCCATACAGCAGGCCATTTTGCAACGATACACCCCAGGCGGGGGCATCGTTGAGATGAGTAGTATAGGGTACACCAATACAATACCCGTTCTAAGCGGTGTACGTATTGCCTTGATGAATAAAACTCTCTTCGCTGAAACAAAGATAGGAAAAGATTCCCTGATGCTGCCGGATGGCGGGAATTTTGCCGTTACCGTGTGCCCGCATCATGCCGGTTCGTGTGGACGCTTGCAAAACCTGCGGGTACCCCCAACGGATCGTAATACCGAAATATCCGACCGGATGTCCAACCGAAAGGCATTTTCGGCTGAACTGTCTATTTTATAAATGATTACACGGTAGAAAACGGTAGCCAGGCCCCCAAAACAGGTAGGATGCTTCGGATCCGAACCGGCCCGGGAACGCTATCCCGCGACATTTCTCCGGAGGCTATTTTTTCAACGCCTCGAAGCCCAGCCCGTATACCCCCATCACGCTGCCGAAGGTCATAAATGCGTTGGGATCGACCTCTTTGATGACTTGGAAAAGGATGTTCGATTCGTTTTTGCGGCAGACCACCATTACCAATTTTAAAGGTTTTTTGCTGTACCAGCCCTGTCCGTCGATCAGCGTCACGCCGCGGTGCATCGCGTCGTAGATGCGCGAGGCGATCTCTTCCCATTTCTGCGAGACGATCAGGATTTGCGTGGACTGGCGGTTGCCGGCCATCACCGCATCGATCGTATAACCGAAGGTGGCGACCATCACGAAACCGTAGATTGCGGCCGAAACTTCACCGAGGACGAAAATCGAACAGCCGATGGTGATCATGTCGATCGTCATCAGGATCCGGCCGTAGCTGATCGTCTTATATTTATTGATGATCATCGCGATAATGTCCATGCCGCCCGAGTTGCCGCCCTGCATGAAACAGATGCTGACTCCTGCGCCGGCCACTGCGCCGCCGAGGATTGCCGAAAGCATCTTATCGTTAGCCAGGCCGAGCAGGTCGCTGGGCAGCACGCCCTGCAGGAAGCCGAGCGAAGCCGAAAGGAACAGGATCGCATAAATCGTTTTGGCTCCGACCCGCAGGCTGATCAGCAGCGAACCGAGCAGTACGAACAGTCCGTTGATTACCAGGAATGTGATACCCAACGGTACGCCGCCGTTCGGGCCTCCGGTCCCGTAGTAGATCAGCAGTCCCACCCCGTTCACGCCGCCGCCCATCACTTCGGCGGGCATCAGGATGCATATCCAGGCGAAGGCGTACATCAGCAGTCCCACCGAGATGAGGAAATACTCCTTGAAAGTTCTCAGAACGGACTGTCTATCCAGTTGTTTCATAACGTAAAAGCCGATTCGGTTTGCGGGGACAAATATCAGCAAGATTTTTCAAAACGGCAATGGTTTGTAACAGAATTTAACAGCCGGGATTGATAAAAAATGGGCTATCTTTGTCCGATCCGGGCAGGAAACTGTCCCGTGCCGTTTTTTGACGTTGAAGCTCATGCGATATGCCGATGTAATACTTCCGCTGGCCACCCCGCCGATGACGTTCGCGGTGAACGAAGCGATGCGTCCCGGCCTGAGGACGGGCATGCGGGTGATGGTACAGCTCGGTGCGCGGAAGTTTTACGCCGGAATCGTCAGCCGGTTGCATGACGAACCGCCGGCGTACAAAACTATTAAACCCATCGTCCGGATCGTCGATGAGCGCGAAGCGGCCACGCCCGAACAGCTGCGGCTGTGGGAGTGGATCAGCTCTTATTATATGTGTCCCCCGGGAATGGTGATGCGTGCGGCGCTGCCGGCCAAACTCAAACTCGACGGTTACTCCGAGGACGAGACGCTGCGCAGTGGCTACCGGGCGCCTCTCGTGCCGTACATCGGCCTGCATCCGGCTGTCGGCAGCGAGGAGCAGTTGCATGCCGCGCTCGATTCGCTGTCGCGTGCGCGTACCCAGCATCGTGCGGTAGTGGAATACCTGGCCCGCGCGGGATTTTTGCCCGGGGAAGAGGATGATTCTCGATCCCCTGAGGCGTCTCCGGCAGCGCAATACCCTGCAGGAGATCTTCCGGACGGGGAGATTCCGGTTGGAACGCCGGGGAAAGGTGGATTCGCTTTCGGCGAGGCTCCGCTGGTTCCCCGGGCGGCGCTGGGTGTTTCGTCCGCTGTGATCCGGGCGCTGGTCGAACGCGGGATTTTTCGGCAGGTCGATCTGGAGCGGCAGCCGGGCGGGGAGGATTCTTTTGCCGTAGAGGGTGCCGTGATCGCTCCGCTGCCGGTGCTGACCGACTCCCAGCAGCAGGCGTATGAGGCGATCCGCAGCGGATTTGCCGGGAAGGAGGTGGTGTTGCTGCACGGGGTGACGGGCAGCGGCAAGACGGAAATTTATATTCATTTGATGGCCGAAAGGCTCGCCGCAGGCGGCAATGTCCTTTACATGCTTCCCGAGATTGCGCTGACGGCCCAGTTGATCGAGCGGATGCGCGGTTATTTCGGCGATAGGGTGGTCGTTTATCATTCGCGTCTCAGCGACAACCGCCGGGCCGAAGTCTACCGCGAACTGCTCGCTTCGCAGGGCGGGCGGCTGGTCGTCGGCGTGCGCTCGTCGGTCTTGCTGCCGTTGCCGCACCTGTCGCTGGTTGTCGTGGATGAGGAGCATGAGAACAGCTTCAAGCAGGCCGACAGCGCGCCGCGCTATCAGGCCCGCGATACGGCGGTCGTGCTGGCGGGACTCTGCGGAGCCAAAACATTGCTCGGCAGTGCGACGCCGTCGATGGAGTCTTACTACAATGCGCTTTGCGGCAAATATGTATTGGTGGCGCTCACGGAACGTTACAGCGGTGTATCGCTGCCGCAGGTGCTGCTGTCCGATACTTTGCGGGCTGCCCGGCGCGGCGAGAAACGCTCCCATTTCAATAAACTGCTGCTCGACCGCATAGAGGAGGCCCTCGTGCGGGGGCGGCAGGTGATGCTGTTCCAGAACCGGCGCGGGTTTTCCCCGTTCGTCGAGTGCGGAAACTGCGGCTGGACCGCCTCGTGTCCCGATTGTAACGTGACGCTGACCTACCACAAAAGCGACGGTTCTCTGCGCTGCCACTACTGCGGCTACCACACGCCGCTGCCGCCGCGCTGTCCCTCCTGCGGAGCCGATGACCTGCAACCGCGCGGGTTCGGCACCGAAAAGATCGAAGAGGCGCTCGCAGAAATCTTCCCGGATGCGGTGATTGACCGGCTCGATGCCGACACTTCGCGCACGGCGCATGGCTACCGGCGCATTATTTCGGCTTTTGAACGCGGCCAAACCGATATCCTGATCGGCACCCAGATGATTACCAAGGGTTTTGATTTCGGGAATGTGTCTCTGGTCGGGATCCTCAATGCCGATAATCTGCTGAACTATCCCGACTTCCGGGCGGGAGAGCGTGCTTTCCAACTGATGATGCAGGTCGGGGGGCGAGCCGGGCGGCGCAGCGAGCAGGGTACCGTCGTGATCCAGACCGGGCAGCCGTCGCATCCGGTGCTCGCGCAGGTGTGCAGCGGGGATTACGAGGCGATGGCCCGCATGCAGCTCGCCGAGCGGCAGTCGTTCCTCTATCCCCCCTATTGCAGACTGATCTCGCTGACGTTGCGGCACCGCGATAGGACTTTGCTTTGGGAAGCGGCAAACCGGTTCGGCGACAGCCTTCGCCGCGTGTTCGGCCGCCGCCTGCTCGGGCCCGAGGCGCCTCCTGTAGATCGTATCCGCGGACAATACCTCGTCCGTTTCCTGCTCAAAATCGAAAAACAGAGTTCGGCGGCCGAAGCGAAACGACTGCTTGCAGGACTGTTCGATACGCTGCACCGCGACAAGGCTTACCGGGCCGTCGAGCTGATTCCCGATGTCGATCCGCAGTGATGCGGATTGTCCTTTGCATTTTGGGCATTGTAGAAATTTCGGGGTGGTTTATTGTGTTTTCCCGCTGAAAAACGTACCTTCGCAAGGTTAACTTCGCCCGTTCTAACCGGGCGCCCGAGCTTGTTCCTTATGTGCCCGCAGGAGAGGGTAAAGCGGCAGGCTCCAATATTTTAGCTGATCCTTACGATGAAGAAATTCAAACGCTACCTGGTTACTTCGGCGCTTCCGTACGCCAACGGTCCCGTACATATCGGCCACCTGGCCGGAGTCTATATTCCTTCGGACATCTATACGCGTTACCTGCGCCTGCGGGGCGAGGATGTCATTTCGGTTTGCGGATCGGACGAACACGGCGTACCCATTACGATAAAGGCCCGCCAGGAGGGGGTTTCCCCGCAGGATATCGTCGACAAGTACCACGGCATTATCAAGGAGTCGTTCCGCCGTTTGGGCATGTCGTTCGACATCTATTCGCGCACCACGTCGCCGATGCACCACAAGACCGCATCGGACTTTTTCCGGAAGCTTTACGACGACGGTAAATTTATCGAGCAGACTTCGCAGCAATATTACGATGAGGAGGCGGGACAATTCCTCGCCGACCGCTATATCGTCGGCACCTGCCCGCATTGCCAGAACGAACGCGCCTACGGCGACCAGTGCGAAAAATGCGGCAGTACGCTCAACGCCACCGACCTGATCGGTCCCAAAAGCGTGATCACCGGGTCGACGCCCGTGCTGCGCGAAACGAAGCACTGGTTCTTGCCGCTGGACCGGTACGAAGAGTTCCTGCGCAAATGGATTCTCGATGGCCATAAGGAGTGGAAGAGTAACGTATACGGCCAGTGTAAGAGTTGGCTCGATCTGGGCCTGCAGCCGCGGGCGGTGAGCCGCGACCTGGATTGGGGGATTCCGGTTCCGGTCGAAGGGGCCGACGGCAAGGTGCTGTATGTCTGGTTCGATGCGCCGATCGGATATATCTCGGCTACGAAAGAGCTGACTCCCGACTGGGAAAAGTACTGGAAGGACGAGGATACGAAGATGGTACACTTCATCGGCAAGGACAACATTGTATTCCACTGCATCGTTTTTCCGTCGATGCTGCGTGCGCACGGGGGGTACATCCTGCCCGAAAATGTTCCGGCCAACGAGTTCCTGAACCTCGAGGGCGACAAGATTTCGACTTCGCGCAACTGGGCCGTCTGGCTCCACGAATACCTAGAAGAGTTCCCCGGCAAGGAGGACGTGTTGCGCTACGTGCTCTGTGCCAATGCGCCCGAGACGAAAGACAACGACTTCACGTGGAAGGATTTCCAGGCCCGCAACAACAATGAACTGGTGGCCGTGCTGGGCAACTTCGTGAACCGTGCGTTGGTGTTGACACAGAAATATTACGGCGGGGCCGTTCCCCCTGCAGGCGAACTGACCGCTTACGACCGGGAGACGGTCGCCGAAATTCCGGTTATCAAAAAATCGCTCGAAGAGAATATCGAGAACTACCGTTTCCGCGAAGCGCTCAAGGATGCGATGAACCTCGCGCGTCTCGGCAACAAGTACCTCGCCGACAGCGAACCGTGGAAACTGGTCAAGACCGATCCCGAACGTGTGAAGACGATCCTGAACGTCGCGTTGCAGATCACGGCGAACATTGCCGTTGCCATCGAGCCGTTTATGCCGTTCACTGCGGAAAAAGTGCTGAAACTGCTCCAAATCGGCAAGCCGGGTTGGGATGAACTCGGCAGTACCGCACTGCTTGAGGCAGGGCATGTGATTGGGACGCCTGAGTTGCTGTTCGAAAAGATCGAAGACAGCGTGATCGAGGCGCAGCTCGAAAAGCTGGCCGCTACCAAACAGGCCAACCTTGCCGCCGAAATGGGCAAGGAGGTGACGCCGCAGAAAGAGGTCGTCTCGTTCGACGATTTCGGCAAGATGGATATCCGCGTGGTGACGATCAAAGAGGCCGAGAAGATCGCGAAGACCAAGAAGCTGTTGAAGCTGACGATCGATACCGGTATCGATACCCGGACGATCGTGTCCGGCATTGCCGAATATTACACGCCCGAGGAGCTGGTGGGACGGCAGGTGCTCGTATTGGTCAACCTCGAACCGCGCGAACTGAAAGGCGTCCTTTCGCAGGGTATGATCCTGATGGGGCAGGACGCCACCGGCAAGCTGGTATTGCTCTCGCCGACCGACAAAGTGGGCAGCGGAACGATCGTGGGCTGATTTTCTGTCGTGTTTCGTAGGAATGTGTATAACGTTCTTTGGTTTAAGATATGGGAAGCATCGTTGAGATGCAGAATAGCCGGTGCATGGGTTATGACGGTATGTACGACGGATATTCTTCGCAAGATCATTTTTCGCGTTTTGTAAAACAATGATATTATGGCAACAACTGTAGACTTGGATTGGAAAAATCTCTCCTTCGGTTATCTGAAGACCGATTACAACATACGCAGCTACTTCCGTAACGGCGCATGGACGACCCCCGAAATGACCTCGGACGAGACGGTAAACCTGCACATGGCCGCTACCGGCCTGCATTATGGGCAGGAGGCGTTCGAAGGGCTTAAGGCTTTCCGCGGCGTGGACGGCCAGGTGCGCATCTTCCGTGCCGACGAGAACGGCAAACGCCTTGCGTCTTCGGCCGAATACCTGCGCATGGCGGTGCCCCCGCTCGAACTGTTCATCGATATGGTCAAGCAGGTGGTGAAGGCCAACGAGCGCTTTATCCCGCCTTACGGCACGGGCGCATCGCTGTACATCCGTCCGGTGCTTTTCGGCAGCGGGCCGCAGGTGGGTGTGAAGCCGGCGGACGAGTACCTGTTGATTATTTTCGTTACGCCGGTGGGCCCTTACTACAAAGAGGGCTTCAACCCGATCCGGGTGATCATCGACCGCGACCACGACCGTGCCGCACCGCTGGGGACGGGACATATCAAAGCGGGCGGTAATTACGGCGCGAGCCTCATTTCGTCGGAAGAGGCGCACGACAAAGGTTATCCGAGCGTGCTGTACCTCGACGCGAAGGAGAAAAAACACATCGATGAGTGCGGGGCTGCGAATTTCTTCGGTATCCGTGACGGTCGTTACATTACGCCCAAATCCCATTCGGTACTGCCGTCGATTACGAACATGAGCTTGATGACGCTGGCGGCCGATCTGGGCCTGAAGGTGGAGTCACGTCCCGTTGAGGCCGAAGAGCTTTCGACTTTCAGCGAAGCGGGTGCCTGCGGTACCGCCGCCGTTATTTCGCCGATCGGCAGTATTTACGATCCCGAGACGAACCACACTTACACTTACAACAACGGCGAACCGGGCGAGTGGAGCAAGAAGCTGTACCACAAGCTGCGTGCGATCCAGTACGGCGAGGAGCCCGACACGCACGGCTGGAACCTGGTTCTGGAATAGTCCGGATCTTTTTCCCGCATCGTCCCGGCAAGGGGTGCGGAGCAGGAGGAATCCGAAAACAGATATGTTGCGGCGCACCGGAAAGGTGCGCCGTTTTTTTTGTCCGTTGCGACGAGAAGCGGGAGCGGTTTCGGGTGTTATTTTTGCCGTTGCCTTGGCCAGGACCTGCGGGGCGATACCGCACGCGGGTTGCGAATGGCATGTTCGCTTTTACGCTCCCGTTGGAATTCTCCCCGGGGAAAGCTATCTTTGTTTTTGTAAAGTTCTTTCTGTTTTGTACCGTTGCAGTTTCCACTTGTTGGAATTAATAGGGAACCGTGTGAAATTCACGGGCTGTTGCGCAACTGTAAGCACATCGAAGGCGTTTGTCATTTATCTCCACTGTCCGCAGGGCTGTTTCGGGGACGGGAAGGAGGACAGGCGCTGTGCGAGCCAGGAGACCTGCTGTAACGGAGTGACAACGCTTTCGCATTAAAAGTTTGTGTCAATCCGTCTGCCGCCGCCCGTCGGGAGACGGGCCTGCTACATTTCCCTTAATGGTGAGTGTTGTGACGTTTGAGAAAGGCTTTTAACTTAATTGTCAAACTATTCAAGTTAAAAGTATGCAAACACACAACCGGAGCGATCCTCCAACTATCCCCGTCGTGCCGTTGCATGACGGGCCGTCTTGTCCGTATCCGTACCGGCGTTTTTGCGCTTTCGGCGGCGGGCACGTTTCCGTTTCTCGTCTGGCTCCTGCCGGTATCCCGTCCGGTTTTATTGGCCGGGTTTCGCCTTTGTTTTATTACAACTTACTCACTTAAATCAGATTGAAGATGAAACAGATTTTTCGATATTTCCTGCTGGGGCTCGGTGCCGCAGCCGGCCTGTCCGCCTGCAACAAAGAGGGCGGCGCGGCACCCGATGCCACGTCGTTGCACGTGGATTTCCACGTCATGACCGACCTGAACGTCGTGAAGTCGGCGGCGCTCTCCGACGAAAATAAGGTGACTGCGATCGACCTTTTTGCATTCGATGCCGCGAGCGGACTGCTGGAGGTAATGCAACGCGACATTCCCGCGAAGGCTCCGTCGGACGCCGGTGTGGCTGGAGAGAAAAAAGTGGGCGACGTGTCGCTCTCTTTCGGTAAGGGGGGAGCAAAAAAAATCCTGGCTATCGCCAACACTGCCGCCAACCGCGTCGAACTGCCCGCTTCGCTCGAGGCGGGTGTCACTACTTATGCGCAGATGCTCGAATCGGTCGTCAGGCTGCCCGAGGGCAACGGAGCGCCCTCTTCTCCGTTCGTGATGACGGGTTATGCGAACGATGTGCAGACCGGGACGGGTTCCGTAACGGTTTCGCTCTGCCGCAAAGTGGCCCGGTTCGACATCGTCAACCAGACGCCGGGAGACGCGTCCGAAGGATTGGTCGTTTCGAAGCTACAACTGCAGAGCGTGCCTGCGCACGCTTACCTGTTCAAAGATGGCTACAATGCATCCGAAGCTGATGCACGGGTCGATTATCCGGCCGCGATTCCTTCGACGCCGGGCATTGATGCCACCTATTATGTGTTACCTGTGCCCGAAGCCGAAAAGATGCGGCTTCTGGTGGAGGGAACGCTGCACGGCGAAGCATTCGCCCAAACGCTCGACATCCAGCCGCAGGATGTTTCGGGCACTCCCCAGGGGGTCAAGCCCAACTACCGCTACACCGTCAAGCTCGACGGCAAGAGCAAGGAGGTTCAGCTGTCCGTTACGGTGAGCACCGTCGAGGAGTGGACGCCGGGCGGCGATATCTCCGGAACGATTACCGGGGGCGGTTCCACGGGAGGCGATATAACCTTTAACGGCCTGAAGTGGATGGACCGCAACCTGGGTGCGACGACGGCCGATTTCCGGACCGACTGGGACGGCGGTATCGGCAGTTTTTACCAATGGGGACGCAATACCGCTTTCGCGGCCACCGGATTTACCACCGTGTCGGGGCCGCTCTCGGGCCTCGATGAGGCGAACAGCGATGCCAACAAAGATAAGTTTATCGCGGGAGGTTTTAAGGACTGGCTTTCGTCTTCGGATAACGGCTTGTGGCAGACCCCTGAATCGCAGCCTTGTCCCGAGGGGTACCGCATGCCGACGAATGCGGAACTGCAGGGCATTTTCCCGGCTTCTGGCGTGCTTTTCAATATGCGCTCGATGACCGTCAAAACGGGTGAGGCCGTTGCCGGAGGTAGTATGACGGCACATTATTGGGGCGACAATGGCGCGAAAGCCCTTTACGGTATCAAAAATCAAGGTACGGCTTCGGCCTGTTATATGAAATGGGAGTACCTGACTACCGGAGCCGGCAAGTCTTACCTGCGCATCAGTCGCTGGCCGGCCGATGCGGCGGCGACCTTTACCGATAAAGATCTGAACACGGTAAAAGGGGAGTTCGCGGCGATGCCTGCGGCGACCGAAGTGTTCGAACTACCTGGTGCGGGCTATATTACCGGCAGCAACGGAACTTACAGCAATCCGCCTACCGGGGGTTTTTACTGGTCTTCATCGCTGGATGGTAGTGGTAAAGTGTACCGTGCGGAGATTCAAGAGGGACATGTGAATATGACCGAGCCGTATGCGAGCCGGGCCAGCGGCCATTCGATCCGTTGCGTGCGCCAGTAAACGCGGTTCTTCAACGGGCGACCGGCAGGCTGTGAAAGTCTGCCGGTTTTTTTGCGGACAATCCGGCCGATCCGTCTATCTTTGTATATTAGAATCGGGAAGGTAGCATCATCGGGTATGGACTCTATTGATCAGTATATCGAAAAACCGGAAGGGGAAAGCGACCTCGGTCCGAATGCCGACGGTATGGGCGTCATCTCTTCGGTGCCGTTTGCCGAGGAAGCGTTCGTGCGCAAGGTCGGGAAGCGGGATAGGAAAAAGCCGGCGATCTTTGACGGCGGGGGAGGTGATGGCGGAACGGCCGGGGATTTCCGGGTTTTGTTGGCTGCACCGCTGGAGAAGGGTTTTTCCGGCCGGTTGTGCGAATGGGTGCTCGGGCACGACGGCTGGCGGGCGGCGCTGCAGCTGGCGCACGATCCCGATCCGCGTGTGGCGTTCCGTGCCTCGGCTGCGCTCGAGTATGCCTATTTTGCCAATCCGGACGGGTTGCGACCCTATCAGGAACAGTTCCTTGCCAACTTCCTGACGGCGGCGAGTACGAGCGCGCAGCGCCATTATGCGAAGGTGCTCGAAAACCTGATACGCTCCGGCCGGATTACGCTTTCGTCCGCCCAGATGCAGCAGGTCGCCGAGGCCGCCTTCGACCGGATGATCGATCCCCGTGCGCGGCCCGCGGTCAAAGTGTGGTCGATGGAGATTTTATTCCTCCTTGCCCCTGCGTTGCCGTGGGTCGACGAGCAGCTCGAGGAGAGCGTGCGCATGCTGATGGATGCAGGCTCCCCGGCCCTCGACGCACACGGTGCCCGCCTTTGCCGGAAGATCGGCAAACGGCGGGGACGGTGAAATTTCGCGGCGGGCGCCCTTGCATCATTGCGTCAGGTTTTGTTTCTTTGTACATGCATTCTCCCGGGAGGGGCGCCCTCCGACGACGGTAGTAAACAATGGTTAAATGTAAGTTGTTAAAGATGAAATCGTATCTGTTTTTGACGGGATGTTTCGTTATGCTGCTGATGATGGGTTCCTGTTCACGGCAGGAGAGTCTGAAGATCGGCAGGAACAACAGAATCTTCGGGAAAATTCCGGCTCTCTGCGCCGCTGAGGCCGGTGCGAGGACACGGTTGATCGCCGCTGACAAAGAGACGCTCGATCCGGACAAGCGGGTCAGGTATGCGGCTACCCGAATTTCAATCGCGCAGAGCGTCGAGAAACGGCTGGCCGAAGAGATGGAAAAGGTAGAAGGGCGCCAAGTGCCTTGTGAGGCGCTTCCGCAGGCCGGGTATGAGGTTGCGGGGGCGACGGTAGCCGGCTGGGATTATCCTTCCCGTACGCTCCGCATTGCGCTCCGGGTAACGCCCGCCTCGGGGGCGGTGACGGCGGCCGATACCGTTTGCTACCTGAAAAGCGTGGACGGCGACGGTGCGATGCTGGATTTCGGTGCGGTCAGGCTGGCGGCGGCCGAGGAGCAGTCTGCAGAGGCGCTTCTCGAAGGGGATTACGGATGCATGCTTGCAGATTCGACACGCAGCGACAACCCCGATTTTACCGCTTTTTCCAAACTCGTGGTGATCCCTGCGGATGAATACCGGCGCCTCGAGTCCGAACGGCTCGCTGCCCGGGAAGCTGAGGAGGCCCGTAAACAGGCTGAACTCGAACGCGCCGCGAAAGCATACAATGTACTTCCGGATACCCCGGTCAAACCCGGTGAGATTCCGGGGCTGCCGTTCAAAACCAAATAATTTGGGATAGCGCCCGGTTCATCGTTAAAATTACCGTTATGGCACAACACGAGCAACGGCCCATCGTGGCACTCATTTACGATTTCGACGGCACCCTGTCGCCGGGCAACATGCAGGAGTACGACTTCATCCCTGCAGTGGGCAAGAGCAACCGCGAGTTCTGGGAGGAGAGCAACGAGACCGCGCGCGAGCAGGACGGCGATCCGATTCTCGCTTATATGTACCGCATGCTGCACGAGGCGAAAAGTTCCGGCAAGTCGCTGCGCTACGAAGCTTTCGTGCAGTCGGGCGCGCGTATCGGGCTGTACGACGGAGTGCGCGAATGGTTTTCGCGGATCAATGCCTACGGTGCATCGAAAGGGCTTGAAATCCATCATTTTATCAACTCGTCCGGCCTGCGCGAAATGATCGAAGGCACCCCGATCGCGCACGAATTCCGTAAGATTTACGCCTGCTCGTTCCTTTACGATGTGGATGGGGTGGCCTACTGGCCTGCCGTCGCGGTCAACTATACGAATAAAACCCAGTTTATTTTCAAGATCAACAAGGGGATCGAGAGCGTTTACGACAGCCACCGCATCAACGAGTATATCGAGGAGGAGGAGCGGCCCGTGCCGTTCCGTCGTATGATCTATTTCGGCGACGGAACCACCGACATTCCCTGTATGCGGCTGGTCAAGCAGCAGGGAGGACACTCGATCGCCGTTTACAATCCCTCTTCGGAGCGCAACCGCCAGACGAGCGAGCGGCTGTTGCACGACCAGCGGGTCAATTACGTCTGCCCGGCCGACTACCGGGTGGACCGCCCGATCGACCGCCTCGTGCACGCGATTATCGACCGGATCGCCTCCGATGAGAACCTACGTAAATTCTATATGAAATGAAGATAGTTTTCGCCACTCACAACCGGCACAAGGTTGAGGAGGTGCAGGCCGTGCTGGGGCCTTCTTTCCAGCTCGTGACCGCTGCCGAGGCGGGGATTACCGCAGAGATTCCCGAGACGCAGCCCACCATCGAGGGCAATGCGTCGCAAAAAGCGCGTTATGTCTATGAGCATACCGGACTGAACTGCTTCGCCGACGATACGGGCCTCGAAGTTGAGGCGCTGGACGGTGCCCCGGGCGTCTATTCGGCGCGTTATGCGGGCGAACATGTCAGTTACGCCGATAACAATGCGCTGTTGCTCAAGAATCTAGATGGTAAATCCAATCGCCGGGCCCGTTTCCGTACGGTGATTTCACTGATTGTCGACGGGCGGGAGCACCTGTTCGAAGGGACGGTCGAAGGGGTAATCGCCGCCGAGCCGCACGGCGACGGCGGTTTCGGTTACGACCCGCTTTTCATTCCCGACGGTTATACGACCACCTTCGCGGAGATGTCTCCCGGGGCGAAAAACGGGATCAGCCACCGCGGCCGTGCCGTAGCGAAGCTGGCCGCTTTCCTGCGCGGGGAGGAGGCCCGTTAGCGGATGGCCGGGAGCTATAAGGCGCGCGGAATCGTGCTGCACACGGTCAAGTATGGCGAAAGCTCATTGGTGGCTTATCTTTTTACCGACGTTGGCGGACGGCAGACCTACATGATCCAGGGGGTCCGTTCGTCACGCGGGCGCGGCAACAAGGCCGCGCTGTTCCAGCCGATGTTCCTGCTCGAGTTCGAAGGGGTCGAACAGCCGCACGCGGAGATGCACCGCATGAAGGAGGTGCGCAACCTGGTGCCGCTCTCGAGCGTCCCGTTCGATGTACGCAAAAGTACCGTTTCGCTCTTCATGGCCGAGGTCCTTTACCGGTTGATCCGGGAGGTCGAGGCCAACGAACCGCTTTTCGATTTTCTCTGTTCCGCCGTGCAGCAGCTCGACCGGATGGAACAGGGGGTGGCCAATTTCCATCTTTGGTTCCTGGTGCGCCTGTCGGCTTATCTGGGGTTCTATCCCGGCAACGAGTACCGCGACGGGGGATGGTTCGACATCCGCAGCGGACTGTTTTGTGACGCCATGCCGCAGCACCGCACCTGTATGGGGCCGGCCTCGGCGAGGCTGCTGGGCGGGCTGATGGAGCGCGAAGCCGCCGAATTGGACTCTCTGAGGCTCGGACGCGGTGAGCGCCTCGAATTTATGGAGGCGATGCTGATTTTTTTCGGCTACCATTTCGATGCGATTCACTCGGTACAGTCGCTGCGTATCCTGCGAGAGGTATTTTGCTGAGCGACGGAGGTTGGCCGGTTTTTTGTTAGATAATAAAACGATATATCCCGACGTTTGTTAAACGAGTTGCAGAAGAGCGGCTTAATATGCGTGCTGGAATTGTAAAATACAGTATATCAGGGTGTTTATTTTTAAATAAAACGTGTGAAAATTTTGGGCCGGTTTTTGCTGAGGCTCTTTCCGGCGTAGGAACAAGATAAAATTGAAAGAGTTAGCCCGGGATTTTCTTTAAAAAAATATTACTTTTGTGCCAGTTTATAAAAAATAATAGTATATATTTGCAATTCCTCCCACTTGGCACGATGGAGAGGCGGCGCAAAAAGGATCAAATAATTTAAAATATTTCAATCATGACAAAGGCGGATATTGTTAACGAAATTTCGAAAAGCACAGGCGTGGAGAAAGCCCAGGTGCAGCAGATCGTGGAATCTTTCATGGAATCCATCAAGGATTCGCTCACGGCCAACAAGAACGTTTACCTGCGCGGTTTCGGTTCTTTCATCGTAAAGCGCCGCGCCGAGAAAGTGGCCCGCAACATCTCTAAGAATACCACGATTACAATTCCTGCTCACAACATCCCGGCGTTCAAACCGGCCAAGAGCTTTGCAGGCAAGGTGAAAACTCACACTAAATAATTATTCGGTTTACTAAAACAAAATTGCTATGCCAAGCGGTAAGAAAAGAAAACGGCATAAGATGGCTACCCACAAGCGTAAAAAACGCCTGCGCAAGAACAGACACAAAAAGAACAAGTAGGTAGCTCACTTATGTAAGACAGTCATAAACCTAAAGTGCCGCTTTCGGGGCTTTAGGTTTATTTGCATTACGCATGAGGCCCATGCCACTGCAACGCGGGCCCGTCGGAGCCCGGATTCCGGGCCGCGGCTTGCCGGACGCCAGTGAAGAACCCCGGAAGAGGTTCGTTCCCGGCGGGGATGACCTTCCGCAGCGGCCGTGCTGCTGATAGTACAAAACGAAACAATGAATAAAGAGTTAATAATCAATGTAACTGCCAGTGAAATAACCATTGCGCTGTTCGAAGACAAACAGCTGGTCGAGCTGACCAAGGAGCAGTCCCGTTCGGGCTATGCGGTGGGCGACATTTACATGGGCAAGGTCAAGAAGATCATGCCCGGGTTGAATGCCGCCTTCGTCAATGTCGGTCACGAGAAGGACGGTTTCATTCATTACCTCGACCTGGGGCCCCAGTTCACCTCGCTGCAGAAGATGGTGAATATCCTCACCAATAACAAGCGGTCGATCAATTTCGAAGGGCTCAAACTCGAAAAACCGCTCGGCAAGTCGGGCAAAATAGCGAGCCATATCGCCAGCGGGCAGACGATCCTCGTACAGGTGGCCAAGGAGGCCATTTCGACCAAGGGGCCGCGCCTCACTTCCGACATCTCGCTCGCCGGTCGCAACGTGGTACTGATCCCGTTCTCCGGCAAAATTTCGATATCGCAGAAAATCCGCTCGAACGAAGAGCGCAACCGGCTCAAGAAGATCGCTTCGGGCGTGCTGCCGAATAATTACGGCGTGATTATCCGTACCGCCGCCGCAGGCCATCCGGCCGAAGATGTCGAACAGGATATCCTCGCACTCGTCCACAAGTGGGAGAAGGCGATGGAGAACCTCAAGCAGCAGAATGCGCCTTCGCTCGTGCTCGGTGAGATGAACCGCACGACGACGATGATCCGCGACCTGCTCAACGGTTCGTTCAGCAATATTTATATCGACGACCAGGCCACTTACGAAGAGGTCCGCGACTATATCCGCACGATCGTTCCCGAAAAGGAGAAGATCGTAAAACTATACAAGGGCAACGTTCCTATTTTCGACAACTTCGACGTGTCGAAGCAGATCATGTCCCTCTTTGCGAAGTATGTATCGCTGCGCAAGGGTGCCTACCTGATCATCGAGCGCACCGAAGCGCTCCACGTCGTGGATGTTAACAGCGGCAACCGTGCGAAGGTCGACGACGACCAGGAGCGCACGGCGATGGACGTGAACCTCGCGGCGGCGGCCGAGATCGCGCGCCAGTTGCGGCTGAGGGACATGGGGGGGATTATCGTGATCGACTTTATCGACCTGCACAAGAGTGAAAACCGCAATGCGTTGGTCGAGGAGATGCGCAAGCTGATGGCTGCCGACCGCGCCAAGCATACGATCCTGCCGCTGTCGAAGTTCGGCCTGATGCAGATTACGCGCCAGCGGGTGCGGCCCGAGACGCAGGTCGATATGCGTGAGGTCTGTCCGGCCTGCCACGGTACCGGTACGGTGACTCCCGCGGCGTTGCTCGACGAACAGATCGAGAACCAGATCGCCTATTTCGCACAGGATCGCGGGGAGCGCTATATCCGCGTGAGGGTGAATCCCGTGGTTGCGGCTTTCCTGAAAAAAGGACTCTTCTCGCTGCGCCTGCGCTGGATGATGCGCTACAAATGCTTTATCCGCGTCGTCGCAAACAGCCATACCGGAATTATCGAAACCAAATTCTTCGACCGGCGGAACAAGGAGCTCGTCTGAAAATTTTTTCGGCTCTGCGCTGGGTTTTGCCGCCCGATTATTTGTCGCCAGATTGATTGAATGACCGCTCAGCAGTTACAGGAACTGTTCCTGTCGCAGCCATCCTACCGGGAGTTGCTGCGGCAGTTGGAGAACCGGGGAACGACCGTCGGGTTGGATTCGCTGGTCGGTTCCTCATATTCGCTCGTGGCTGCCGGTGCCGTGCGCGAGCGGGGCGGCGTCCATGTGTTCGTGATGGAGGACCGCGATGCGGCGGGTTACCTGTACAACGACCTTTCCCCTTTTCTGGACGAAGAGCGGCTGCTCTTTTTCCCGACCGCCTACAAACGTTCGATCCAATTCGGGCAGGAAGATCCTTCGGGCATCGTGCAGCGCACCGCTGCCCTCAATGCGGTAAAGAACTTTACGGACGGTTACCTGGCGATTTGTACCTACCCCGAGGCGCTGGTCGAGAAGGTGGTGGGCATGCAACGCCTGCGGGAGAGCATTCTCACGATCCGTGTAGGCGATACGCTGTCGACTTCGACGATCGAGGAGATTCTCGCCGATAACGGTTTCGAGCGCGTCGAGTTCGTTTATGAACCGGGGCAGTATTCGGTGCGCGGCGGAATTGTCGACATCTTTTCTTTTTCCGATAACAAGCCCTACCGAATCGACCTGTTCGGCGACGAAGTCGATTCGATCCGCCATTTCGACCTCTCTTCGCAGTTGTCGGTAGACCGCCTGCAGCAGATCGAGGTCGTGCCCAACCTCAAGGATGCCGTTTCGGGCCGGGAGCGGGTTTCGTTTCCGGCTTTTGCCGCAGGGGCGACCTATTGGCTCGACGACGGCGAGTATACGTTGAAGCGTTTCCAGGATATCCGGACCAAACTGCTCGGTGAGCTGGACGATCCGGCGCAGATCGATACGTTGGTAACGGGCCGTAAGGGATTCCTAGCCGATACGGCCGGTGCAACGATGGTACTGCTCAAGGATAACTGCCAGGAGCGCGCCGCCGATGCGACGATCTCATTCCATACCTCGCCGCAGCCGCAGTTCAACAAGAAGTTCGAACTGCTGGCCGACGACATCCGCGACAACCGCGAAAAGGGCTATACCACCTGCCTGCTTACCGAGAACAAGGCGCAGATCGAGCGCCTGCGTAACATTTTCAACTCGATGGGCGAGCGCGACGTGCCGTTCGAGGCGGTCGGCGTTACGCTGCACGCCGGTTTTATCGACCACGCCTCGCGGTATTGTTTCTATACCGACCACCAGCTTTTCGACCGGTACCACCGCTACCAGATTCGCGGCGGGATCGACCGCAGCGAAAGCCTCACGATCCAGGAACTTAATGAGTTGAAAGTTGGCGACTATGTCGTGCATATCGACCATGGGGTGGGACGTTTCGGCGGCCTGACGCGTACGGTCGAGAACGGCAAGGTTCACGAGGCGATCAAACTGGTCTACCGCGACAACGACGTGCTGCTGGTCAACGTCCATGCGCTGCACCGCATCAGCAAGTATAAAGATAAGGACAGCGAGCCGCCGAAGATTTACAAACTGGGTTCGGGCGCATGGCAGCGCATGAAGCAGAACACCAAGAAGGCGGTCAAGGACATTGCCCGCGAACTGATCGCGCTTTATGCCCGGCGCAAGGCGAGCGACGGCTTTGCGTTTTCGCCGGATAGCTTTCTGCAATACGAGCTGGAAGCGTCGTTCATTTACGAGGACACGCCCGACCAGCAGGCTGCGACGCAGGCTGTGAAAGCCGATATGGAGGCGCGCACGCCGATGGACCGGCTCGTGTGCGGCGATGTGGGCTTCGGCAAGACCGAAGTGGCGATCCGCGCCGCTTTCAAGGCCGTCACCGATTCCAAACAGGTGGCCGTGCTGGTGCCTACGACGATCCTTGCATTGCAGCATTACCGTACTTTCAGCGAGCGGCTCAAGGAGTTCCCGGTGCGCATCGAGCACCTGAGCCGCGCGAAGAGTACCGCAGAGGTTAACCAGATATTGAAGGATGTGGCTGACGGCCGGATCGACATCCTGATCGGCACGCACAAGATTCTGGGCAAGAATGTCGGGTTCAAGGACCTCGGATTGCTGATTATCGACGAAGAGCAAAAGTTCGGGGTGGCGGCCAAGGAGAAGCTGCGCCAATTGAGGGCCGACGTGGACACGCTGACGATGACCGCTACGCCGATTCCGCGTACGCTGCAGTTTTCGCTGATGGGTTCGCGCGACCTGTCGGTCATCTCGACCCCGCCGCCCAACCGACAGCCGGTCTCAACCGAGAGCCATCTGTTCGACGAGGAGCTGATTCGCGAGGCGGTCGATTACGAACTCCAGCGCGGCGGGCAGGTCTATTTCGTGCACAACAAGGTCGAGACGATCGACAATGTCCGCCGCATGGTCGGGCAACTTTGCCCGAAGGCGCGCGTGGCGGTGGGACACGGGCAGATGCCGGCCCAGCAACTCGAAAAGCTGATGATGGACTTTATCTACGGCGAGTTCGACGTGCTGGTGGCCACGACGATCGTCGAGTCGGGCGTCGACGTGCCCAATGCCAATACGATCATCATCAACAACGCGCAGAACTTCGGACTGAGCGATCTGCACCAACTCCGGGGCCGTGTGGGGCGGTCGAACCGCAAGGCTTTCTGTTACTTGCTCACGCCCCCCGAGGAGATGCTTTCGAGCGACGCACGGCGGAGGCTGCGGGCCATCGAGGAGTTTTCCGACCTGGGGGCCGGCTTCAATATTGCGATGCAGGACCTCGATATCCGTGGGGCGGGCAATCTGTTGGGTGGTGAGCAGAGCGGATTTATCGCCGATATCGGCTTTGAGACCTACCAGAAAATCCTCTCGGAAGCGATGGCCGAACTGCGCGAAGAGGAGTTTGCCAAAGCGGCCGAGGCTGGCCGGACGATTGCTTCCGGCGACGTTGCATTGCAGGGCGGATCTGTGCATCCGGTTCCGGGCGGTTCCATAGCCGGGCAGGCGGACATGGACGGTTCGGCATTCCCTGGCGTGACATCCCCGCAAGATGGGGGGGGGACCGTCGCCTATATTTCCGACTGTCAGATCGAGACCGATCGCGAGGCGGTGATTCCCGACAGTTATGTGAGCAGTGCCGGCGAGAAGCTGCGGCTCTACCGCGAGTTGGACAGTATTACCGATGAGGAGCGCCTTGCCCGGTTCGAATCGCAGTTGACCGACCGTTTCGGCGACATTCCCACTGCGACGCACGAGCTGTTCGACATCGTGAGGCTCAGGTGGATCTGTATCCGGCTCGGATTCGAGAAGGCGATCGTTAAAAACGGCATCATGATTCTGCAATTCGTTCACAACCAGAAATCTGCCTATTATAAAAGCGAACTTTTCGGGCGAATCCTGCGGGTTTCGACGCGGCCGGGCAGTAAATTTATTTTCCGCCAGAACAATAATAAGCTCTCTGTGGTAGTTAGAAGTATTAAAGATATCGCAGCGGCCGCCGCGACGCTCCGGGAACTGGAGACCGAGGCCGCAAAACAGCCGACCGCATGAATCTAGCCATCGACATCGGAAACACATGCGCCAAACTGGCCGTTATCGAAAACGGGCAGGTGGTCGATTTCTTCAAAACCGACACGTTGTCGGAAGTCTACCTCGAGCAACTGCTCGAGAATTTTCCCGATATTACCGGGGCGATCCTCATTTCGGTGCACGAAGATTCCGATGCGCCCATCGAGGCGTTGCTCCGGCGCCGTTTGGGGCGTTTCATTCGTTTCGGTCACGGTGTTCCCGTCCCGATCCGCAACGGTTATGCGACGCCCGATACGCTCGGTGCCGACCGTCTGGCCGCCGCCGTCGGGGCGGCTACGCTCTATCCGGGTAACAACGTGCTGATCGTCGATTTCGGAACGGCGATCACGTTCGATTTCGTCTCGGCGGAAGGGGAATTTCTCGGTGGCAATATCTCGCCCGGGGCGGCAACGCGTTTCAGAGCGCTGCACCACTTCACACGCAAACTGCCGCTGTGCGAACTGATCGACCGGGAAGTGTTCATGGGCCGCGACACGGTGAGCGCTATCGAAGGCGGCGTCGTGAACGGCATTGTCTATGAGGTCGAAGGCTATATCCGCGACTTGGAGCGGAAATATGACGGCCTGCGTATAATTTTTACCGGAGGCGACAGTAATTTTTTTGCCAAACGGGTAAAAAAACCGATATTTGCAACTTATGATCTGGTCGCTTACGGCCTGAACCGAATATTAGAGTACAATGCGAAATAGAAATCGTTTACTGGGCGCGATCGGGGCGCTGCTGCTGACCCTTCCCGCATCCGCATTCGCCCAGGGCAGTAGTTTGAGCGCATTTTCTCCGTACACGTTCTACGGATTAGGCGATTTTTCGGTGCAGGGCCCGGCATTTCTCCGCTCGATGGGCGGTATCGGCGTCGCGTATGCCAATGGCCGACGGATGAATTACCTGAACCCGGCTTCCTATTCGGCGGTCAATCCCCGTTCGGTGCTGTTCAATGTCGGTGGCGAGATGTACAATATCTATGCGAAGACGGCCGATTCGAAGACCAGCTATAACACTTTTAATGTCCGGGATGTCAGTATGCAGATTCCGCTGGCCAAACGGCTCGGCTTCGGTTTCAGCATGACGCCGCTGAGCGATGTGGGTTACCGTGTCAAGATGACCGAAATGGATCCGTTCATGCTTGCCAACGTTGGTAATATCGTTTACGACTATGAAGGCGAAGGCAATACGACGCAGTTCAAATTCGGGTTGGGATGGTCGCCGTTCAAGAGATTCTCTTTCGGTGCCGACGTAATTTATTATCACGGTGTGATCACGCGCAATTTCAATACGATTATCTCGCCGATGATCGAGGAGAAGCCCCAGCGCAGTATGCTCGGCACCCAGCGTGAGACCTATTCGCAGGCCGGTGTGACTTTGGGCATTCAGTACGATTTCATACTGAATGACAACCGGTCGTTTACCTTCGGTGCGACTTTCCGGCCGCGCGTCAATCTCCGGCCCGAAACGACCCGGACGATCGTGGCCAAGGACGTCTTTATCGACACGGTCGATTACAAGATCTCCCGTTCCGATTATTACCTGCCCTCTACGTTCACGGCGGGTCTGTATTACCAGACACGCAAGGTCGGCATGGGGCTCGACTATACGTTCGAAAAGTGGAAGGGCATTAACCAGTCCGACCTGATCGACGGTATCCGTTACCGCAACAACAACTTTATCAAGGTGGGTATGCAGTTTACGCCGAACGCGCAGGATGTGCGGCGGTATTTCAACCGTTGTACCTACCGCGTCGGTTTCCGGTACAACAGCTACTACATGAATATCAACGACCACAATATCGACGATAAAGCGATCACGCTCGGTTTCGGTTTCCCGATCCGCCAGGGGCTGTCATGCATCAATGTCGGTTTCGATTTCGGGCAGCGGGGCATGACCGCTTCCGGAATTTACACGGTACCGCCTTCGGAACCCGGCGGGCTTACCAGCCAGCGGGCCTACCAGATGGTGCGCGAGCGTTATTTCCGTGTTTCGGTCGAACTGACGCTCTTCGGCGAAGACTATTGGTTCCTCAAACAGAAGTATCAGTAAACGCATCTGCCGGGTGAAACGCCGCGACCCCATACGCCTTTCGGTAGCACTCCTCTTTTTAGCGGGTGCTATCTTGCTTTTTGGCTGCAAAGGAAAAAAGAGCGCCAAAGAGGAGGACGTGCAGAACATGATGACCCAGCAGAGCGAGAACCTGCGGCTGGTCTATTCGCAGAACGGCAACCTGTCGTACCGTTTTGAAACGCCGCTGCTGGAGCGCTACGAGTTGGCGCGGGAACCCTACATGGAGTTCCGCAAAGGGGTCAAAGTCGAGACGTATAACGATACCACGCACCTCGTCGAATCGACGCTGACGGCCAATTATGCGATTTTCCTTGAAAACCAGCAATTGTGGGAGGCCAAGGGAAACGTAGTGGCGACCAATGCACAGGGTCAGAAGCTCGAGACCGAGCAGCTTTTCTGGAATCAGAAGAGCAAACGCATTTATTCGAACGTCGATTCAAAGGTGACCCAGAAGGACGGTGTGATCCTCGGCGAGGGTTTCGAGTCCGACGAACAATTCCAGGATTTCATTTTCCGCCGTCCGAAAGGCAAGGTGGCCGTCGATACGGCCCCGAAGGAGCGGGCCGATTCGACCGGTTCGGGGCAGGCTGCCGCCGCGTCGTCGCTGCCGGTGATCCGCGAGGGGGAGGCGGTGGCCAAGCCGAAATCCTGATCAACGAACGGGCCTTTGACGGCCGGATGCCTGTTTAACCTTTGCGATCTGGGGTCGCTCGATAATATGATTCTCTCTACCGTTATAGTCGTATTGCTCGCGTTGCTTTTCTCCGCATTTTTCTCGGGGATGGAGATCGCGTTCCTGGCGTCGAACAAACTCAAACTCGAGATCGAGAAGAGCCGCAGCCATGCGTTCGCTTACATCGCCGGACTTTTTTCACGTCATCCGGGGCAGTACATTACGACGATTCTCGTCGGCAACAACATCGCACTGGTGATCTATTCGCTGCAGATGAGCCTGCTGATCCAGACGCTGCTTTCGCTCACGGGGTGGGGGCTGCTTTCCGGCGGGTCGTTCCTGCTTGAGACGGTCCTTTCGACGATTATCATCATTTTTGCCGCGGAGTACATCCCCAAAGCCGTCGTGCGGCTCAATCCCAATCTGTACTACCGTACCTTCGCCGTGCCGGTTTTCCTGTTTTACCTGCTGTTTTATCCGCTGGCGCGTATCACCACTTTCATTTCGACGCTGATCCTGCGTATTTTCGGGTTGCCGGTCAATACGCGGCGGGGGGCGCAAACCTTCGACCGGATCGATCTGGCACACCTGATCGACGAGGCATCCGAGGGCGACGAACAGTACGATAACGAGAAAGATATCCGCCTGTTCCAGAATGCGCTCGACTTTTCCGGGTTGCTCGTGCGCGACTGCATGGTGCCTCGGGTCGATATCGAAGCGATCGACCGGACCGATTCGATCCGGGAGCTCACCTCGCGCTTTATCGATACGCATTTCTCTCGGTTGCCGGTTTATGAGGAGAACATCGACCGGATCATCGGTTACGTAAACACCAAAAGCCTTTTCAGGCAGCCTGCGACGATCGACGAAATCCTTCAGCAGATCGACTATGTGCCCGAGAGTATGCCGGTGCAGAAACTGCTCACCGCATTCATCAAAAAGCGTCATTCGGTGGCGGTGGTGATCGACGAGTTCGGCGGGACGGCGGGCATGATCACGATCGAGGATATCCTCGAAGAAATTTTCGGTGAAATCGAGGACGAACACGACGATCCGGGATTGGTAGAGAAACAGATGGGAGACGGCGAGTTCATCTTTTCGGGACGGCTCGAGGTCGAATACATCAACGGAAAATATCATCTGGACATCCCCGAATCGGACGAATACGATACGTTGGCCGGTTATGTGATCGACCGTTACCAGGGTATTCCTTCCGCGGGCGAGACGATTCTCGACGGCGGCCGCAAGATTCGCGTGCTGCGCACCGAGTCGTCGAAAATCGAGCTGCTGCGTATCACGCTGGTCGGGACTTCGTCCCAAAAGAGCGTTCAGGCTTAAATTTTTAGCCTCCCGTGTAATGTGTAACGGGGAATTTTATTATCTTTGGACCTTATTACGGGCTCCTGCGCTGGCGGCGGGGCTCTGGGAAGAGAATCAAAAACAAATCGCTTTTCAAATATGGCAACACTCAACACATTAAGGACGCGGGGCGGCGTGATCGTTTCGATCGTGATCGGTATCGCGTTGCTGGCTTTCCTTTTGGGCGACCTCTCCTCTGCGGGTAACATGATGAATGCGCGCAAGATGCGGGTGGGCGAGATCGACGGCAACAAGATCGGTTATCTGGAGTACACCGAGCAGGTCGATTACCTGACCGGCATCCAGCAGACGATGACCGGCAAGGACGCACTCAGCAGCGAAGAGCAGATGCAGGTGCAGAACTTCGCGTGGGACAACCTGCTCAACAAGTACGTGCTTGCACCCGGATTCGAGGATGCGGGTATTCTCGTGTCGGAGAACGAGCAGGTCGACATGGTCGACGGCAACTACATTTCGCCGGTGATCACGGGCACATTCGTCAATCCCAATACGGGGGTCTACGATCCCGCGATGCTGCGCAATTTCGTTTCGAACATGGATCAGGATCCTACCGGCAAAGCGGGTATGATCTGGAACTATATGAAGAACCAGATGGTCAAGCAGCGCCTCTTCACCAAATATGTGGGCCTGGTGAGCAAAGGCATCTATGTGACCGATTTGGAAGTGGAACAGGGCGTGAACAATGCCAACAGCCTCAGCAACATCGCTTACATCCTCAAGGAATACAGCCAGATTCCCGATTCGACGGTGACTGTGCCCGAGTCCGATGTGCGCAAATATTACAAGGAGCATGAACGCATGTTCCGCCAGAGCGCTTCGCGCGATATCGAATACGTGGTCTTCGACGTGCTGCCTTCGCAGGACGATTATGCGGCTGTAGAGAAAACGGTGAACGAGATGGCCGCCGAGTTCGCTGCGGCTGAGAATCCGTTCCAGTTCGCAACGCTCAACTCGCAGATACCCCCGGTAAAACGTTACCTGACCGAAAATCAGCTGCCCGCTCCGTTGGCAGGCTATGCATTCGGTCCCGACAGCAAGCAGATGTACGGTCCGGTACTCGATAACGACGTTTATACGATGGCCCGCGTTGCCGATGTGAAGATGCTGCCCGATTCGATCGGCGCACGCCACATCCTCCTTCCGGCCGACAAGAAAGCACAGGCCGACAGCATCCTGACCGCGCTGAAAGGCGGCGCTTCGTTCGCCGAGCTTTCGGAAAAATATTCGATCGACCCCCAGGCCAAACTCCGGGGCGGCGATCTGGGCGTCTTCTCTCCCGACCAGATGGTCGAAGAGTTCTCGCAGGCGGCGCTCGATACCAAACAGGGAGACTTTTTCGAAACGACGACCCGTTTCGGTATCCATATCGGTCAGGTAACCTCCAAGAGCAAGCCGGTCAAAAAGGTGCAGCTTGCGGTGATCACCGACAAAGTAGAACCGAGTGAAGCGACGCAGCAGGCTGTTTACGGCAAGGTGAGCCAGTTTATCGCGGCAGCCAACGGTTCGGCCGAAAACTTTGCGAAAGCGGTGTCCGACAATGCGCTCTCGAAACGTGTGGCCCGCATCCACAACACCGAACGCAATATCAGCGGCATGGACAACTCGCGTGAAATCGTGCGCTGGGCTTTCAATGCGGAACAGGGCGACGTATCGCCCGTCACCGAAGTCGACGGCAACTATGTGGTTGCGCTGCTGACCGGCGTCAGCGAGGACGGAATCGCACCCCTGACTGCGGTTTCGCAGAACATCGCCACCATCCTGCGCCAGCAGATCAAAGGCAAGATGCTTTCCGACAGCCTGTCGGGCGGTACTTCGCTGCAGGCTGTGGCCACCAAGGTGGGAGCTGAGGTCAAAGAGGCCGGCGACGTCGATTTCAATTCGTTCTATGTAAATGGCGTCGGTGTCGAACCGGCCCTGATCGGTGCGGTGAGCGCGGTACAACCCGGCGCGCTTTCGAAACCGGTGGTCGGAATGGCCGGCGTCTACCTGTTCGACGTAACGGGCCGCCAGAATACCGACAACGTGACACCCGAAAGCGAGCGTGCACGTCTTGAGTCGATGGGCCTGTCGTACCTTTCCGAGCGCGTTTCGCAGGTGCTCGTCGAAGCTGCAAATGTGAAAGACAACCGCGTGAAATTCTTCTGATCGTGCGTTCCGATAAGTGCAGGGGCTATCCATTCGGATGGCCCTTCTCTTTTGTCTGCCGGTTTGCCAGCCAGCCGGTTTGTTCAGGTAAGTGGAATGGGGAAGAGGGAAACCGGGGAACGGCGAGGCCCGTCTTTCGGATGCAGGTGTTTTGTCCCTGTCGGTTGCTGCCGGGTCGGTATGCTTTCCGGACTTGGTTAATTGCCGGAAAAAAACTATCTTTACCTAAAGGAAAACTATGTAATATCAATATACGGGCTTATGTATGCGATACTGAAAGAGTGTCCGCTGTTCAGGGGACTGACGGCGGCACAGATAGAGGATATTCTCGCCGACAAGGGTAAATACGCCCTGAGCGAGTATCGTGACGGCGATCTGATCGCACAACGCGACACGGCCTACTCGGGGCTCATGATTATCATCAAGGGGAAAGTACACGGCAAAATGACCTATGCATCGGGGCGCAGTGCGGACATCGAACCGATCGAAGCGCCGCAACTGATTGCACCGGCCTTTCTTTTCGGCGGCTACAACAAACTGCCGATCGATGTGATCGCCGACGGCGATGTGACGATCATGACCATCCACCGCGGCTATATCTTCGAACTGATGCAGAACAATGTGGTCATCATGTCCAATTTCGTCGACATTCTTTCGAACCGTGCCAATGTATGGTCGAAGAAGATTTACTACCTCTCGTTCCGGTCGCTCCGGGAAAAGGTGGCGAATTACCTGCTCGACCATACCCATGCGGACAATTCCGCGCTGCTAATGCCCGACATTGCCGAAACCGCCTCTTATTTCGATGCTACGCGAAGCGCTTTGCAAACCGTGCTGGACGAAATGGCGAAGAAGCGCCTCGTGCGCCGTGACGGGGATAGCGTGGTCGTGCTGAACCCGCAGGGGTTGCGGGATATTCTTAAATAACCGGCATGCGTCTGTTTTACAATACGGGGATTTATCTGCTCGATGCCGGGTTGCATGCGGCGGGGATGTTTAACGATAAGGCGCGGCTGTGGTGCCGTGGCCGCCGTCGTATTTTCTCCCGGATGGCGGAGGCGGTTGCGGGCAGGAGCGGGGCGGACGGGTGTCCGGATACGCTTCCCGTATGTGGTGCCGAGGCCAAAGAACGTACAAGAACGGGGGACGGTTCGGATCATTGCACGGCCGGAACCGACCTGATCTGGTTCCACTGTGCATCGCTCGGTGAATTCGAGCAGGGACGTCCCGTGATCGAAGCGTTCCGGGCCGCGCATCCCGGCTGGAAGATACTGTTGACCTTTTTCTCTCCGTCCGGATACGAAGTCCGCAAGAATTATGCGGGAGCCGACTACATTTTTTACCTGCCGGCCGATACGCCGCGCAATGCCCGGCGGTTCGTTTCGATTTTCCGTCCGAAGATCGCCGTATTCGTCAAATACGAGTTTTGGGCCAACTACCTGTTCGCATTGCAGCGCAGCGGTGCGCGGGCTTACCTGATCTCCGGGATTTTCCGGCCCGGGCAGTCGTTTTTTAAACCGTGGGGGGGGCTGTTCCGCCGGGTGCTGGGTACGTTCGACCGGTTGTTCGTACAGAACGAAGAGTCGCTGAAGTTGCTCCAAGGGATCGGTGCGGTAAATGCCGAAGTGGCCGGCGACACCCGTTTCGATCGCGTTTATGCCATTGCACAGGGGGCAAAAGCGCTTCCGGAGGTAGAGCGTTTCGCCGAGGGTGCTGAAGTCTTCGTGGCCGGGAGTACCTGGCCGCCGGATGAACAATTGTTACTGGCGTTGATCAATGCGAATCCGGATGTCAAGTTTATTCTGGCGCCGCACGAGGTAGATCCGGCCCGTATCGAACGAATGATCGCGCAGATCGATCGACCTTGTCTGCGTTATACGCAGTTGACGCCGCAGAGCGACCTGGCCGGTGGGGGAGTGCTGTTTATCGATACGATCGGCATCCTCTCGTCGGTATACCGTTACGGCAAATGGGGTTATATCGGCGGCGGATTCGGCGTGGGTATCCACAATACCCTCGAGGCGGCGACGTTCGGCCTGCCGCTCGCCTTCGGGCCCAATTATGAAAAGTTTCAGGAGGCGCGCGACCTGATCGGGGTCGGGGGCGCCCGCAGTATTTCAGACTACGCGCAATTGGCCGACTGGTTCGGTATTTTGCGCGGCGATGCGGCGGAATATCAGAGGAGCAGCAGTGCCTGCGCCGAGTATGTCCGTTCGCACAAGGGGGCGACCGGGCAAATTATTGCAGGAATCCGGGTATGACGGTAGGTTCGGCATCGTGTGACGACAGACGATGGAGCCTGAAATGGGGCGGTAGGTTCTCAGGAATTGAAATATCGGGCCGGACTGCTGTGAAAAGCTGAAACCACGCCGTTGCAGATCAAAAAATATTCTTTATCTTTGCAGTCCTGTTCCCCGTGAACAGTGTGCTTGACCCATGGTGTAATGGTAACACTGCAGATTTTGGTTCTGTCATTCCAGGTTCGAATCCTGGTGGGTCAACAATTGATGCTGATAGTCAGAAATTTATCGGTGTAAGGGACTAAAATAGGGACTACTTTAAGTAGTTCCTATTCTTTTTTATGGGTAAATGGCCCCTCCGGATAAGTTTCAAATCGGTTTCTCGATAGGTTTGCCTTTTTTGCACATGTATGCGCGCGGTGATGACCGAATAGGCTTGCAGGCCGATACTGATATCCCTTGTACGCGCGTATGTGATGTGAGAAAATTATTTTTATAACGCAATCCCAATATTGCGAAAGAGATTGCAAGTGCATAAAGTTCCTCCAAAAAAAATCTTCGTGTCTCCTCGTGCGCACACGCGTATGTGATAGGGGAAAATGCTTTGCAGATCGCTTTAAATCCCCAATACTACATTGATAACACTTATAAAAGGGCGGGTTATTTCCCGCCCTATGAGTATTATGTAATATCAATAGCTGTTATGGATAGAACACAAAATAAATCATCTATTCCGTTTTTTCATCTATTAAACAGCTTCAGGAGTGGAGTGCTTCTATTCGTTTTCCACTTCTTTACACGCTTGGATAATAGCCTGTGTAGTTGCTTTTCCTCGGTTTCCGTTATTCCGTGCGGTAGTACCTCGTAATAGTTCACCCACAGCGACCGGACACGTCTATTATTGCATTTGGAACAAGTTTGTTTGTTATCGTCACTTCCGTCACACGATTAGTCTTCGAGGTACTGACCTGACTGGACGTTGCTGTAATAGGCGATAGCTCCGGTAGTCCAATAGGTATCTGCATTGCTGGTCCGTACAGCCTTTGCCGCTGCGTTTTTAGCTTTGATAGCGGCCCGTTTGGTTTCCCGTTTGTTGCTTGCTTACCCTCCCAAGTCTGGCGCAAAGCAGCAGAAAAGCTGTAAGAATACGGGTGTTGCCTTTGTCGATATTTCAGGCTCTTTTCATAATCTGCATTTGTTGTATTTGCTCGTGGATTTCATAGTTGTAGTGGTTTTTTGTCATAAATGTAATATAAAACTTGTATAAGCCAAGTATTTTAGTAGCGATTTTAATGATTTATATTACTCTTGATCTGAATGTGTATGGTTTTAAATTTATTTACCATCTTTGTGAAAGTAATATTTACTACTACATGACATGAATTTGAGGATAAAAGAAGTTTGTAAGGAGAAAGGGGGCACTTTGCAACACGTCGCGGAAGTTAGCGGAAGTTATAGGTGTAAATAGGGTGAGCTTGTCTAACTCTATCGACGGTAATCCAACGATCCAAACATTGGAAAAAATTGCTAACGCTTTGGGTGTGGCTGTGTCGGAACTAATAGACGAACCAAAAACAAATACGATTACCTGTCCTCATTGCGGTAAACAGATCAAATTTGAGAAGGGGAAATACTTTTATAGCTTTGCTAAAAGGCTAGGACGATGACAAAGAAAGATGCTGTAAGGTTATTTGAGGATAGACAGGTGCGCTCTGTTTGGGATTCGGATGCCGAAAAGTGGTATGTCTCGGTGATTGATGTGATCGAGGTATTGACCGATAGTGCCAACCCTCGCCGGTATTGGAGTGACTTAAAACGCAAATTGAATGCAGAGGGAAGTCAGTTGTACGAAAATATCGTACAACTCAAAATGAAATCTGCTGATGGAAAAAGCTACAATACCGATGTGGCTGATGTGGAACAACTATTTAGACTTATCCAGTCCATCCCATCCCCAAAGGCGGAACCTTTCAAGCAATGGTTAGCGCAATTAGGCCGGGAACGACTGGAGGAAATAGACGATCCGGAACAAGGTATTGAACGCCTGATGGAGTATTACCACCGCAAAGGATATTCGGCCAACTGGATTAATCAACGGCTTAAATCTATCGAGGTGCGCAAAGAGCTTACCGATGAATGGGAGCGGCGGGGAATTCAAAAAGGCCAGCAATATGCTATCCTTACCGACGTCATCACTCAAAGCTGGTCGGGGCTTACCACCAAGCAATACAAGCAGTATAAAGGGCTTAAAACCGAGAGTTTGCGGGATAATATGACTAACCTCGAATTAGTCCTTAATATGCTTGCAGAAGCCTCCACAACTGAGATCTCCCAAAATGAAGAACCCGAAACTTTTGCACACAGCAAACAGATTGCACAACGAGGCGGTAGGGTTGCCGGTGCTGCCCGTAAAGAACTGGAGACACAAACCGGCCAAAAGGTCGTTAGCCCGTTGAGTGTTAAAAAGGCTATCAAAAAATAACTACCTGATACACGTAGGGGTCTCGCAAACTGTGATTTTAAAAGAACAGTCACCCGTTGAGGTGGCTGTTTATTTTTAGAATATTTCCGCGATCACCTTTCCGTACTTCTTGCTAGGATCAACAAGCAGCAAGGAAAAATAACGTGATCCCATTCTTTCTATCTGAAGGTGATAAACTTTCATAGTGCTCAAAGACGATAATGTTATATGAGGGCATTCGGTAATTTCGAATCTTCTACCAATCCCAACGAAGAGAGGCTGTAGCCCTAAGTCGAGATTCTGACCCGGCACTAATCCAGTAAGTTAGCGGACTAAAGACAAATATTTACTATTTTACCCTTTGGGTAACCTTTGGGTTGTTCGACATATTATATCAGCTTTTACCCTTGATGTAGCTTTGCTGTCCTTCTTCCTCCGGGTGGTTGTGGAAATACTTTTGGAAGGGGTATAAAAGTATCCGCAATCCCGTCCCACGTTAGGGGATAGATACCCGCCTGTTATGGTATTGATGTGCTTGACAAACATCCGTTTACGGTGACAGGCAGGACATTAGTACCGGCTCCGTATTTCCTGTATTTTCCCAATTCGTATCGGTGTGCCATTGCTCCGTTTTTTTATCGAAGTCAGAAAAAGGTTTTTCTTGCTACATTTTCTACATTACGTACACGGGTGAATTTACTATAATCTGACATTCAGTACATTGAATGATAGGGGATTCATTTGCCCCATACTTTTCTATATTACCTACATCTGTAAAAATTCATGTGCGATGTGATCTTCGTTTTTACCTCACCGTTCTTTGTTGGCTAAAGTTCGCGTGTGCGTTAATGATGTCAAAATAGGCTTCTCAATAGGTTTACTCTTTAAAGATAGTATGCGCGCGGTGATGACCGAATAGGCTTGCAGGCCGATACTAATACCCTCTTACACGCGCGTATGTGATAGGGGGAAATTATTTTTGCGCAAATTCCGCATATAAAAAAGGGCCGATCCCCTGATTGTTGAAGTTCGAAGCTTGTCTATAGGAATGAATTAAATGATACACACAGTTACAACCGATATATATTCAGACAAGACCGACGTAAAGAAACCTACTCTTTTACAATCTTTCCTCTTTCTTGATAAGAAACGGGATTTTTACAGTTCAAATATCCGAATTATATTTTTAACAACCAAACTATCTTAATCTTTTAGAAGACTCTTTTGTACAACTAATACATTGTTTTTCATTGTTATACAATGTATAAAGCTGGACAGATTCAGGTACTTATAGTGTCTGGAGGTTTATAATCCGGCTCTCATCACTTATCTCAATATTATAAATACAGATCGTATGTTGCGTATTCATTCAACCTTTCAATTAATTTAATGTGTTGATATATCTTGATTTATGACGCAAAATTATTTCTTATCAAGAGATAGGGCCTTTTTGCGAGAGATATGCATTTATGGTTCGACTGTAATTATCTGATATTATTGTATTTGCAATAGTTTCGGAGTCCATAGGAACATCCTTTTTTGAAAATATGGATGAAAAACAAGCCCCGGAAAAGACACAATGGTACGCCCTTCGGAGTATGCGTCGGTCCATATTGGGATGTAAATCGATATTAACGGACTTACATATCGAACACTTCATTCCAATGGTTAAAATCAAGACCCGGACACCATCAGGCCGTTTCAGGTGGAATGAACAACCATTGGCATTTAACTATGTATTCGTTCATTCCACGGCTGCCGCACTCAATGACCTGAAACAAACACGCCTTCCAAACCTGTGCTACCTGATGCGTCCGAATGAAAAAGGTTTCGACGCAAAAGTCATCGTTCCGGACGAACAGATGCGCAATTTCATCGCTATCGCAGGAACGAGCGAGGAACGTATACTCTATTTACCCTATTCGGAAGTGGATTTAGCTCATGGAGACCGCGTACGCATAACCGGGGGCACATTCGAGGGGGTGGAGGGCATCTACCAAAGAATCAAAGGTGTACGAGACAAGCAGGTCGTAGTCTGTATCGAAGGTCTCGTGGCTGTTGCTACTGCTACCGTTCCCGCCTATTTGGTCGAAAAAATATAACCTGCAAAAGGGATCCCCCTGAATATGAATCCAGAAAAACTGAAGAACCTTCTTCCATTTCTGTATAATCACCGTGTCCGCGCGCAAAGCGTATGCCGGATGGATGCGCTCTCACGGATGTATCTCGCCGTTAACGATCTGATATGCGTGTCGGCCATCGACGATTATGAAAACAGGAAGAAGATCACCCATAAAATCAATGCGCTTTACAGGGTTATTGACCGAACCTCTGCAAGCGGTTTAAGACGGATGTACCGTCTGACCAAAGAGAGTACGTTAACCGTCTATGGCATAAAAGACACAGAGTGCAGTAGGTTGTATAATGATCTCTTAGCCGGTTATGTGAAAAATCCCGATCCTGCACAGGAACTGGACATCATGGCATGTATTGTCTATGAACTGGGCAGCATTGCGGATGACGTCACGGGACTGGACTATTATCCATTTTTCCAAACCAAATGCAGGCAATGGATCAATGAACTGGATACGGATGGTCGTTGGGAAGGTATTTCACAAGAAACAGCCGTACGCCGACTGGCCCTGCTACAAGACAACAGTTGCATATTCAGGGATGACCGTTTCGATAATACGCTTTTGCAGGCATACAATTATTACAGCGAACAGCTCACCCTGCCTATGAAAATAACTGCCGACCAACTTCCTTTGTTCGGTGCATGGTATGACCTGTTGCGGATTCCTGGCATATTCCCCTATGTTCCCAAGCGACTGAAACAAGTCGCCCGGTTGATGGAACAGTTTGCATCGCAAGCGAAACCCCGTTCCGATGCATGGTACCTCGCTATCAGTTATGTCGTGGTACAATGTTGTTTCGACCTGATGGACGATTTGCAGCAAGAGGCGATTCAGGAGGCAGGGTAGGATAGCAGGAAGCGGGACGGGAGCACGGAACGAATAGCATTTCTAACGATATACAAGTTCATACCAAATAAGACTCTATGAAAGGCATTGTATTGGCTGGGGGTTCTGGTACGCGGCTGTACCCGATCACGAAGGGAGTTTCCAAGCAGTTGCTCCCGATCTACGACAAGCCGATGATCTACTATCCGCTGTCG